>Ga0307981_1001216_pt1 | contig 23701 bp, 24 predicted proteins | sample OrgLakmetagen987_FD_201849 | JGI IMG/M metagenome (GOLD analysis project Ga0307981, IMG submission 201849) | Saline water microbial communities from Organic Lake, Antarctica - #987 | ecosystem: Environmental > Aquatic > Non-marine Saline and Alkaline > Saline | place: Antarctica: Organic Lake... | reverse complement strand
AAAATTGTAAGTTGAATTAATCCCGCTTTTTCAGCGGGATTTTGGTTTAATACCTAGGTCTTTGGGTCGCTTATTTATAAAGGCTTCAAGGCTCGCCTTGTGAATTATACCTATTTGACCATGAAAAGTCGCTATCTAACGTATTCATTTCCCTTTTAATTTCCTTGTTCATAATTTCCATAGCTACACTATGCAAATCACTCACAGCGTCATTAATAGAAAAAGCAATTTTGTTATCTTAACGACTTTTCAAAATTAAATTGGTATTAATACCTTTTATTACCTTATTGACTTAGGCATAAAATAAATAATCATTATAGTATTTTCATATGCTAACTTCGCGACTTAGCGGTAGATAAATAATACAGCAGAGTCTTACAGGCTAGGTATTCTGTCTTCAGCTTACTGTAAAACCAATCGCTTTACTGAATTTCTTTCAATCACCATATCAAAGCTATAACTCAATGGTGTATCCTTCTATTTTATTGTGTATGGAAACCTTACAACGAAAGTCTAATGTATATTTTGGGTTTGAAATGAGCACAAATTCAACCTCGTTAATCAGTGTAAAAATGAAGTTTATGATACTACAAAATTTTATAAATAATTCTTGTGCAGTTTAAATCCACTTATTAAAGGAGATTATCCATCTTTTTTTTGAAGAAGTTAAAGCTGAAGGAAGAGTAACCTGAATCAAAGTACGTTATTTTGTTTTTAATTTTGTATTTACATACGTTTATTTTAAATTGCATAATGAAGTTTGTTATATCAATATTATTTTTCACAAACATTGCTTTTTCTCAAAGTAATGAAATACTTGGTTTGTCAAGGACAAACACTCCCAATAGTGCTGTTTACTTAGCAAAAGTCAATGAAACTTCAGGATTGATACAGGACATAGCTTCGAATTCATATTCTGAGAACATTAGTAATTTTACTTATACTGTAGATCCAGTCAACAATATCTTTTATTATACTTCTTCTTATAGTTTGATTGGCATCAATATGTCTACTGGTCAATTAGTTACAGACGTTCCTATGAGTACAAGTTTACAATCTCATTTCCAAAACTTTATTTATAACGAGGTTACTCAAGAGCTGATAGGTTTAGAACGGGGATCCAACGGTGGAAACCAAGTTTTTTTATCAAAAATAAATACTCAAACTGGAGTGGTAACAGCTATTTCTCAAAATTCAATTACAGATGTTATAAGCCTAAACGGGTTTTCTACTATTGATTTAAACAACCAATGGTTTCAGTTTGTTTCTAATGGTCAGTTACTTTCTGTAGATATATCAACTGGTCAGGTTGTACATTCCCCAACTATTGACACTTCTCAAATAGGTAATTTTGATAATATACGCTTCAACGCTTTTGACGGCCAACTCTATGGATTAGGACGTAGCTTGAATGAAATTTTTCTTTCGACAATAGACCCTGTTACCGGAAACGTGACATTAATCTCTCAACAATCTGTAAGTACTGCATTCACATTAAGCGGTGCAACCATAAATCCTTTCACTGGGATTTATTATTTTCAGGGGAGAAACTCTTCGGGAGTGTACGAATTTATAGGCGTTGATATTAACTCAGGAGATATAATTAGTGCAACGTCATTTGACTCTTCTCAGACCAGTGGTGGTATTTTTGAATACTACTATTTTTCAGGAGCAGTTTCTGTTTTGCTTTCTAATCAGAATTTTGATATCAACAATTCAATACAGATTTTTCCAAACCCTGTTGAAAATATACTTTCTATAAAAGCAGATGATTTAAGGCAAATTAAAATATTTAAAGCTAATGGAAAACAGGTTTCTAAAATGAATACCAGTGATGATAATCAGCAAAACATTGATGTATCTGCTTTAGAGTCAGGCTTATATTTTTTAGAACTTTCATTAAAGGGCCAAACTATTGTAAGGAAAATTATTAAACGCTAAGGGTTAGCAAAGAAATAACTAATCCATTTTAACTTGTTGTTTTCTCCATTCTCTGCGTTAAAATTTTTAACCGTAGCTATTTTGATAGCTATCGTGAATGATTGAAAATTTTTCCCAAATAAAGAAAAAAATAATTTCGTAAATTATATACCATTTATTTTATTACAGACCCTAAACAAAAAATGCACTTCGTCTGAAGTGCATTTTTAATATATTTAAGAGAAAGTTTCTACTCTTCTTTATTCTTTTTTGCTTCTTTCATTTCCTTCAAACGCTCAATTAAAGCTCCTCCAATCCAATACGGAATAATAGCAGCTAAAAAGATTAATAACCAAAACCCAATGGTTAATATGGTCAAAAAGGCAAGAAATCCTAAGTATTGATTTATATCGAACATGTTGTTTAATTTTCGTTGCTGCAAATATAGTATAACTTACAAATAATTCAGTTTAAATGGAATGGAAATTATCAACATTTTTTTCATAAATAAAATCTTTAAGCTCCATTTTAGCTGGCTTAATTTGTTAAATTTGTATAGGTTTAAAAATCAAATTTCATGGATTACAGAATAGAAAAAGATACTTTAGGCGAGGTTAAAGTACCCGCAGATAAACTTTGGGGAGCCCAAACAGAGCGTTCTAGAAACAATTTTAAAATAGGTCACCCAGCCTCTATGCCTTTCGAAATTATTGAGGGTTTTGCTTATTTAAAAAAATCTGCCGCCTATACCAATACTGAATTAGGGGTTTTACCTGAGGGGAAAAGAGACCTAATTGCCAAAGTTTGTGATGAGATTTTAGCAGGAAAACACAATGATCAATTTCCATTAGTGATTTGGCAAACCGGTTCAGGTACACAAAGTAATATGAATGTAAACGAAGTTGTGGCCAACCGAGCTCACCAAATCGAAGGAAATAAATTAGGAGAAGGAACCCGAAGTATTTCCCCAAATGATGATGTAAATAAATCCCAATCTTCCAACGACACATTTCCAACAGGAATGCATATTGCAGCCTATAAAAAGTTAGTTGAGGTTACAATACCGGGAGTTTTGCAATTGCGTAACACACTTCATCAGAAAGCAGTAGAGTTTAAAGATGTAGTTAAAATTGGTCGAACGCACTTTATGGATGCTACACCACTTACAATTGGTCAGGAATTTAGCGGTTATGTTTCACAATTAGACCACGGGTTGAAAGCTTTAAAAAATACGCTACCCCATTTGCAAGAATTGGCATTAGGGGGAACAGCAGTAGGAACTGGATTAAATACGCCAGAAGGCTATGCCGAAAAAGTAGCCGAATACATTGCTAAATTTACGGGAATGCCTTTTGTTTCAGCTGAAAATAAATTTGAAGCATTAGCGGCTCACGATGCTTTTGTAGAAACTCATGGAGCTTTAAAGCAGCTTGCTGTTTCTTTAAATAAGATAGCCAACGACATCAGGATGCTTTCGTCTGGGCCAAGAAGTGGAATAGGAGAATTGATTATTCCTGCAAATGAACCTGGCTCTTCTATCATGCCCGGAAAAGTAAATCCAACGCAATGTGAAGCACTCACTATGGTTTGCGCACAAGTAATGGGGAACGACGTTGCCATTTCAGTAGGTGGAATGCAAGGACAATTTGAGCTGAATGTATTTAAACCAGTTATGGCAGCTAATTTGTTATCCTCTGCTCAATTGATAGGAGACGCCTGCGCTTCATTCGATGAAAACTGCGCACAAGGAATACAGCCCAATCAAGAACGAATAGACGAACTTTTAAAGAATTCTTTGATGCTAGTTACCGCATTAAATACAAAAATTGGCTACTATAAAGCAGCTGAAATTGCCAATGCAGCCCATCAAAATGGAACAACTTTGAAAGTAGAATCGGTTCGATTGGGGTATACTACAGAAGCAGAATTTGACGAATGGGTTAAGCCAGAAGAAATGACAGGTAGGAGATAAATCCTAATCGCCGAACTATTTTTTAAAAAAGCAGCATTAATTTGTTGCTTTTTTTAGTTTTTGTTTTATTTTTATATCAAACAAAAACTTATATATAATGAAAAAAATCTTCTTTGTAACTTTGTTTGTTGTCCTACTATCTGTAAAATCGAATGCGCAGTTCAACCTTAGTTTTTTGACTAATTCTGAAAACTCCTTATTGGGAGTAGGTTATTCTTTTAACGAAAAACTTTCAACAGACCTTCGGGTATATTCAACTACAAGTTTTTCAGATGCTACCATTCAAGCACTTTTGAAATACAATTTTGTTAGAAAAGAAGATTATTCAGTTTATGTATCTGCGGGAATGATTTTGAATCGAATAAATGCAGTTGTTGTTCCAATTGGAGTCGAGTTTAAACCGTTTAAGGATTACCAGAAAGTTTCCTTCTTTATTGAAGCACAACCCTACTACGAATTGGATTTATCTGAAGCCTTTATTTCAGGTTTTGGAGGTTTGCGTTATAGCTTTAATTAATTTTTTTGGATTTAGTATTTGGACTTTAAGTGATTGTAAACCATATTTTAAATGATGTACATTATTTTATCTGTGTTTTTATAGGATAATGTTAGTGAGTTTAGTTATTCGCCAAAGGCGAGTTGTTTAGAGTGAGCAAGTTTACTGTTTTACAGTGAGCAAGCTCACTGGTTTGGGGTTAGCAAGTTTACTAGTTTAGGGTGAATCTAATAAATATTATTGTTTAGTCTTATAATAATGGTGAACCATATCTCAATTCATATAACACATTGAAATACGAAGATTTAGATATAATGATATGTAATCACTTTAAATATCCACCTTCTTTGTACTTTCTACTTAATACTTTCTACTTTGTACTTTCTACTTTGTACTTTCTACTTTGTACTTTTTATTTTATTTCCAGAGCTTAGTTGTTATTCCAAGCGCTATCTCTATTTTTGCAGCGCAGACCGCCTTATCGCTTTGTATTTATATAAAGAGGAAAGTCCGGACACCATAGCGTGGCATAGCGGGTAACGCCCGTCGGTTTAACTTCGGTTAAATTAGGACTAGTGCAGCAGAAAGGATGTACAGGTAATGCTGTAGTGAAATCAGGTAAACTCTATGCGGTGAAATACCATGTAAACCAAGGTTTTAGGCTTTTGCGGCTGACTTGGAGGGTAGGTAGTTAGAGCTAGTGGGTAACGGCTAGCCTAGATAAATGATAAGGATTGCGCCTTGGCGTGATACAGAATCCGGCTTATAGGTCTGCTTTTTTTAATTTTACCACAAGGGCTTCAATTCTTTTTTTTTGCTGCTGAAGTTTTGCGATGTTGGTTTCTATTCCAATACTTTTGCTTAGTTTGGGGAGGCTTAATTTTTTATGAAGCATTGAATTTGCAACCAATAGCGGAATGTAATTCAATATTAAAAGTAGCTTCTGCCCAATTTGAGGAGGGATAATTGTGAAACCGAGTTTTGTTGCAGTTCGCTCATTTAAAATATATGTAGTTCCTAATAAGCTAGTCTCCGGGGACTCTTTTTTAGCTTCAATTAAATGCAATAGCCCTTCTAAATAAGCTAATAAAACTACTTTTTTTCTTTCGGAAGCACTTTTGTATTTCGGTAAACAAAAATAATAATCAAATAAAGTACCTCCATGTAACTGTATCTTTTGTTTTCGCTCTACAGAAGTTAAAAACATAGGTGAATAGCGAACTAAGTTTCCTTTTTCAATGCCTTGTGGAACATCAATAAAAGTAGCTAATGTGCTTAATCCTGCAAAAATTAAAAATAGAGGTAAGATTGATTTGGTAACGTAAGCTAAAAGTCCACTAAAAACTAAAATTCCGAATAGAATTAAAATGACTTTCCATTGAAATCTTTTTCTAGCTTGAAGGCTTAATTGATAATACGGATGCTTCATACCTATTTATTCACTCGAACGGCATCTGGCACCAATTGTGTATAATCTCCATTATTACGAATCACATCCCTAACAATAGAGGAGGAGATATAGCTTTTTCCACTTGAGGTAAGTAAAAAAACAGTCTCAATTTTTTCTAGTTTTCGGTTGGTATGGGCAATTGCCTTTTCAAATTCGAAGTCAGCAGGATTCCGAAGGCCTCGCAAGATAAATTCAGCATCCATTTTTTTACAATAATCAACAGTTAAACCTTGATAAGTGTCAATTTTAATTCGGGGTTCATCTCGAAAGCATTTTTCCAAAAAAGCTTTTCGTTCTTCTAAATTAAACATGTATTTTTTGTTGGCATTTACCCCGATGGCTAAAACCAATTCATCAAAAAGGGTAAGTCCACGTAAGATAATATCCACATGCCCTAAAGTAATGGGATCAAAGGAACCTGGAAAAACTGCTCGTTTCATAATTAAATTTATATTTCGAAAGTACAAATTTTTAAACTGATTAAGAATTATCTCTAGAGTATTCTATTTGAAACATCCCAATCGATTTTGAATATAAACGCTTTTTCTATTTAAGGCTTTTATGCGTATTGATGATATTTTCAAACCTTTCAGGTATCCAAGTCCTGACAGGTTTTAAAAAATAGGTTAATTACCAATATACCTTATATTTACATTATGGAATCGCTCCCATATTATCCATTTGCTTTAATGGGGCAACCTTATTCATATTTTTGTTTTGTGAAATTTAATGACCTTATAACTGCGACTTTTATTGGTCTCAAAATTAGTTAAAACTATGCACTTTAGTGCATCTCGCTTTAGCTTCTAAAAAAACTTACCTTTGTGTTATGAGTGACCAAAGGGTAAATGGACATACTGTATCGAGAATGTCAGTGCATCTAGTATGGAGCACAAAGTATCGTTTTCCAGTATTAAAGGAAACATTCAAAAAAGATGTTGGAAGTTATTGATACAGTTTTGTGATGCGGAAGGGATAAATATTTTGAAAGGAGTTGTAAGTAAAGACCATATTCATATTGAATACCGACCCTCACAAGATGTAAGTAGTATTGTGAAGAAGTTGAAAGGTAGGAGTTCAAGAAAACTTCAGCAGGAATTACCGCAATTACATAAGCGATAGTGGGTAAGGCATTTTTGGGCTATTGGCTCTGGATGTTGGAGTACGGGAAACATTACAGTTAAAATGCTTAATGAATATTTAGAACATCATAGAAAATCAGACAATGATACAGATGTTTTCATGCTTGAGTAATCAAGTAGTGCTGACTTTTAGTCGGAAAGAAACCTATGGCACTTTAGTCCATAGTGATTTAGTTAACAGTGAAGCAGCCTTTTGTTTTTATCACATAATTCTGATATTGAATTATAACTATTTAGATTATGATTGAAGTCAAGAAACAATTAACTTTGTTCAAAATTTATAAATTATGTTTAGATCTATTACAAGTAAACTCACGTTAACTTTTGTAGTGCTTATTTTGGTTTCCAATTGTGCGACCAACCCTTTTACTGGAAAAAAGACAATGGCGATAGTTCCAAATAATCAAATATTGCCCATGGCTTTTCAGCAATATGCACAAGTAAAGGAAGAAAGCAATGTGGTGAAAAGCACAACTAATGCACAAATGATTCAGCGTATTGGAAACGATATTTCAAATGCTGCTACAAAATGGCTAAACGCTAATGGATATGAAAACTATACTGACGATTACCGTTGGGAATTTATATTGATTCAAGATGATGTTGTAAACGCATGGGCAATGCCTGGTGGAAAAGTGGCATTTTATACAGGAATATTACCTATTGCGGCAAATGAAAATGGAATAGCCACCATTATGGGACACGAAGTGGTTCATGCTTTGGCTAATCATGGTCAACAACGCATGAGTGCAGCAACGGTTCAACAGAGTTTAGGAATGGTAGGGAGTGCTATTTTTTCTGAAGATCAGCAACAACAAGAATACTTTAACCTTGCTTATGGTTTAGGTTCACAATATTTAGGCATGTTACCATTTAGCAGAAAACATGAAACAGAGGCTGACGAAATTGGTTTGCAAATTATGGCTATAGCTGGCTATAACCCAGAAGAAGGTGCCGAACTGTGGAAACGAATGGATAAAGCAAGTGGAGTAAAACCACCCGAATTTTTAAGCACCCATCCTTCTACTGAAAACAGAATTGAAAACCTAAATAAAATGGTTAGCGTTGCTAAAAAAGAAGCTGAAAAATTTGGCGTTACAACTTTCAAATCTAATGTTCCTGTAGCAAAAGAATAATAATTTTTCATGGCTAAAGTACTTCCAAAAGGGCATCCAAAATTAATTCGAGCTTGGGCATTTTATGACTGGGCTAATTCAGTGTATAGCTTGGTTATTTCTTCTGCCATCTTTCCCATATTTTATGGTGCTTTAACCTTGGTCAAAAATGACAATGGTGAAGTTATCAATGATCAAGTTCAGTTTTTAGGCTTCAGTATCAATAATGATTCTTTGATTAGTTACGTTACTGCTTTTGCTTTTTTATGCATTTCAATTTTAAGCCCTTTACTTTCTGGAATTGCAGATTATATAGGCAACAAAAGAGTCTACATGAAGTTTTTCAATTACCTAGGAGCGATTTCTTGTATAGGTTTATATTGGTTTAACATGGAACACCTAGAATTAGGCTTGTTGTGTTACTTTTTTGGACTCATTGGGTTTTGGGGAAGTATTGTCTTTTACAATTCTTATTTGCCAGATATTGCTTTTAAAGATCAACAAGACAAGGCTAGTGCTCAAGGCTTTAGTTTGGGGTATTTTGGAAGTGTACTACTTCTACTAATCTGCCTTGCCATGATTATGAACTATGCATATTTTGGTTTTGAAAGCAGTGCAGAACCTACGCGAATTTCTTTTATTTTAACGGGGATTTGGTGGATTGGCTTTAGCCAATATGCCTACTATTATTTGCCAAAGAGTTTTAAAAAGAATAAGTATTCTAAGGCTGTTTTGTTCAACGGATTTAAAGAAATAAAGAAGGTCTTCAAGCAAATAAAAAACATTCCAACTCTGCATCGGTATTTAGGTGCTTTTTTTGTGTATAGTATGGCGGTTCAGACCATTATGCTGGTTGCTACTTATTTTGGAATTGAAGAAATCAATTGGTCTGGTCAAGATGAAACTAGTGGGTTGATTATTAGTATTTTGTTGATTCAATTGGTGGCGATAGCTGGAGCTTATTTGGCAGCGAAACTAGCTTCACAATTTGGAAATATTTTAGTTTTGATTTACATCAATTCAATTTGGGTAGGGATTTGTATATATGCTTTTTTTATGGAAACGCCTACCGATTTTTATATCGCTGCTTTCTTTGTGGGCTTAGTAATGGGCGCAATCCAATCTCTTTCACGATCTACCTACGCTAAGTTACTGCCTGAAACTACAGAAACGACCTCGTTTTTTAGTTTTTATGATGTGACTGAAAAAATTGGAATAGTAGTGGGAATGTTTATTTTTGGATTGATTAGCCACCTTACTGACAGCATGCGGAATTCAGTTATATTCTTAGTGGTGTTTTTTGTAATAGGTATACTTTTACTTCTAAGAATACCAAAGAAGGCGAGGATTTAGTTTGATTTACTTTAAAATATATTTCATCATTAATGATCAAACAGCGCTTGCATCAATGTTTTAATGCCTTTGAAAATACAGAAACCTGCTCCAAAAGTGACGACTAATCCTAGTATTAAAATCGGTACAAATAAAAATTTATCTTGATTATTAAACGAGCTATACAAAATAGAAGGACCTAAAAAGCAAAGTGGAAGTGAAATTGCCAAATACCGTATTCCTTTACCTAAGGTTTCTTTCTTGTTACTCATTTTCTAAAACTTTTCTAACACTTCCGTATTGCTTTAATAATCGCTTGGCTTCTTGCTCATTGATTTTTTGGCTATTCATCAGCATTTGGATTGCTCGCTGATTTAATTTAGCATTACTCAATTGCATGTCTACCATTTTATTTCCCTTTACTTTTCCCAATTGAATCATAGTAGTGGTGCTAATCATATTTAAAATCATTTTTTGAGCAGTACCTGCTTTCATTCTGGAACTTCCAGTTACAAATTCTGGTCCTACCACTACTTCAATGGGAAATTCGGCTGCTTTTGCCAAAGGACTTTTAGGATTGCAAGTAATGCATCCAGTCTTTATTTTATTTTCCCTAGCAGTTTGTATTCCGCCTATAACGTAAGGAGTTGTTCCTGAAGCTGCAATCCCAATGATAACATCTTTCTCCGTGATTTTTTGTTCAATTAAATCGTTCCAAGCTTGGTCTTTGTTGTCTTCGGCATTTTCTACCGCTTTTCTTATGGCTTGGTCTCCTCCTGCAATAATTCCTGAAACCAATTCAGATTCTACACCAAAAGTAGGAGGACATTCACTGGCATCTAAAATTCCTAATCTGCCGCTAGTTCCAGCACCTATATAAAATAACCTGCCACCTACTTTTAGCTGTTGAACAATAATTTCAACGAGTGTTTGAATCTGTGGTATAACTTTTTGAACAGCTACTGCCACCTTTCGGTCTTCATTATTAATAGAAACTAAGCACTCTTCAATGTCCATTTTTTCAAGATGATTATAATGCGAATCTTGTTCGGTTATTTTTTTAAAATCTTCCATTATTCTACGATTACATTCACTTTTTCGAGAGTAGATAAACTGAAATAACCAAAAGGGAAGTCGTCAAAATCATCTAGATTTACAATGTTTCCCCTAACCGTGGCTGGCTGTGCTTGAAACGGACCACCAGCAGAACCAGTTTGCAGTAAAAGCTTAAATAAAAAGTCGTGGTAAGCTTCGCTTATGGAATAAAATTCAATTTCTACGATATCCCCAGTTTCTAAATCTTCATCAGAAAAACTAATTGAAATGCTGTTGCCATTGTTGAATTGATCCGATTGTAATTCCACACTAGGGAAAGCTAAAAATTCAGTATTGAAACGGATTAGGTAGTAATTTTCCTCTGTTGGTTCATCTTTAAAGTAAATAACAACTTCTTTTTCATCACCAGAAAACCCACCTTCGTTACCTTGCGAAATGGAATCAATGCTAGTAGTATTTACAAAAGCAGTATTGGCTTGAAAAGTTTTTCCTTCAACTGCGATGTTTAACTGATAATCTTGTTCCAAACTTGCTGTAAAATTTTCTGTTTTGTAGTGTCCAGGTTCTACTTCTTCAAAAGTAGTTAGGTTGTTATTTTCATCAAGGACTTCTATGTTTGCTCCGCTTACCCAAGTAATTTCCTCTTCAAAAAAATTTCTTGTGCGGCTTACTTTTATAATCTGTTCATTGGCAAGTTCGCCATTTTCCCACTTTATGCTAGCATCAAATACAAGGCGCGGAGTAGCTTCCTCCAAGTCAACTTCAACTACATCTGTGCAGGAAGTAAATAGGATAAGCCCTAAAATAACGGTAATACATATATATTTTTTCATCTTAAAACTTTATGTTATATGAAACTGATGGAACAATTCCAAAAATAGATAATCTAATGGCTTCGTTTGCCCCTGTCTCTTGATTCTGTCTAAAATTTATGGAAGCGGCATTCATCCTATTATATAAGTTGTAAATCCCAAAGTTCCAAGAGGTTTTCCAATCTCTACTTTCATTTTTACTAGGAATTAAGGTGGCTGAAATGTCTAATCTGTGAAAGGTGGGAAGCCTATTCTGGTTTCTTCCTTCAAACACAGGAATATTTAAATCTTGAAATTGATACTGCCCAACAGGAAAGTTAACAGGCAGTCCTGTTTGTGCAACAAAATTAGCATTGAAAGACCATTTTTTATTCAGTTGATAATTGGCAATAACAGATAAATCATGGGTTTTGTCGAAGTTATTTAAATACCATTCTCCATTATTGATACCTGGTTCATCAGGGCTTCTTCCAGGAGTTCGCTGTTCTGTCCTAGACAAAGTATAGGCTATCCAGCCTGTGAGTTTACCTTTGTTTTTCTTTAATAAAATTTCTAGACCGTAAGCTCTTCCTTCACCATTGAGTAGTACCCGTTCAATATTATTATTGGCAATTAAGTTAGCGCCGTTTATAAAGTCAAAACTGTTTTGTACTGTTTTGTAATACACCTCAGTTTCTATTGAATAGGCCTCTTTTTTTAAATTTTGAAAATAGCCTACAGCTACTTGATCAGCTTTTTGTGGTTGCAAATAAGGACCACTTGGTGCCCAAATATCAAACGGAGTAGGAGCTGAAGTGTTGGAAATAAGGTGTACATTTTGAACCATCCTATGGTATCCTAATTTTACAGATTGATTGTCGTTAAAGCTGTAGGACATGGAAAGTCTAGGCTCTAGGTTATGAAAACTCTTTATGGTTTCATTTCTAGAAATGCTAGTACTTTCTAAAATAGGAGCTTCTTCATATATACCGATTTCTGAGTTGTAAAATACAGGCTCATCGTTTTCATATGTTGAAAAACCATTTTGACCCAACCTGAAAAAACTGCTTAAACGTAAACCATATTGAAGTTGTAAATCTTTAGTTAAATTGTGGTTTGCACTCAAGTAAATTCCATTTTCCCATGCAAACTTATCATCTAATTTTCTGCGGTTTATGTCTGATAATGCATCGGTTGGCCTTACTAGACCAGGATTAAATTCATGTAATAAGGATTCTATACCGTATTCTAGAGATAAGTCTGTGTTTAACCTATGGCTAACGTCGTATTTTAAATTGATGTTGCTTAAGCCCGTTTCAAAAACAAAAGCTGCGCTGGTAATTTCTAAATCATATAAATAATCGTTTGCTATAAGACTTAAATTGCCAGATATTTCGTTATTGAATTTGTGGTTCCATCTAGCAGAAATAAAAGAACTACCAAATACATTAATAAAATTATCATTTATATCAATCACATCTCGTCCATAATAAGCAGATACAGAAATATCATTTTCTGGGTTGATAATAAAATTGAATTTGGCATTCACATCATAAAAATATGCGGAATTGGGGTTGTCAGCCAATTGAAGAAATAAGTGTGCATAAGAGCTCCTACCACTCACTAAAAACGAACTTTTGTCTTTTTGTATAGGTCCTTCTAGAAGAAGTTTGCTGGACACAACACCAATATTTGCTTCCCCTTTGAATTTTTGTGTGTTGCCACGGCGTTGCTCAATATCTAAAACTGAAGCAACCCTGCCGCCATAAGTTGCTGGGATTCCGCCTTTGTACAAGCTTAATTCTTTAACGGCATCTGGATTAAAAATAGAAAATAAACCAAATAGATGTGAGGAGTTGAAAATAGTTGCATTGTCAACAAGAATCAGATTTTGACCAGCACTTCCACCGCGTACATTAAATCCAGCGGAACCTTCTCCTGTGTTGGAAACCCCAGGTAGCTGAATTAAAGCTCGAATCACATCCGCCTCACCTAGAACTACTGGAATTTGCTTGATGGTTTCTGATGTCAACCTATTGGTGCTCATGCTTGCGCTTCTAATCTCAGTTCTTTCAACATTTTCCTCAACCAGTATTTCTTCTAGTTCTTCTTCTTTAGGAACTAGGTATATATTAATTTGTGTGTCTTTTTGAAGATTGATTTTTTTTACTTCATCTTCAAAACCTAGATAGGAAAAATAAATTTCGTATTCGCCTAAAGGCAATTTCAAATCATACTCACCATCAATATTGGAAACGGTTCCATAAGAGGTGTTTTTAATAGAAACATTTGCTCCTAAAATAGGCTGATTGTCTTCCTGATTGAAAATGATTCCACTTAAATTTGCAGTTTGAGATTGGGCTTTGGAAAAGAAACAGCATAAAAAGAAAACGAAAAACGGGATGAGTTTTTTAGTCAAGAGTTTTTTTGCAAATATATACGACCTCAATAGGATTGAGGCTAAGTTAAGAATTAATAATTTCCTAAATTATTGCTGGATAATGAAAATACAAGGCTTTTTATGTAAATCAAGCTTGATGTTTTTCCATTCGTTTACACTTTTAGTTTGTATGTATTCAGTTGTAAGGGTTAATTCACAGCCTATACAAATTTTGGTGAGCGGTTGAAGGGTGTTTAGTAAAAGCTCAAACATTTGATTGTTTCTGTAGGGCGTTTCAATAAACACTTGCGATTGCTCTTCTTTTATAGAACGCTTTTCTAGGTTTTTGATTTTGCTTTTGCATTCTCCTTTGTCAATTGGTAAATACCCATTGAACGCAAAATTTTGCCCATTCATACCACTTGCCATTAGTGCTAGTAAAATAGATGAAGGCCCAACCAGAGGTACTACTTGAATATTGTTTTGGTGAGCCAAACTTACAATTTGTGCTCCTGGATCTGCGATACCCGGACAACCAGCATCTGAAATTAATCCAATATCAGTTCCATTTTTACATGGATTTAAAAAAGCAGGTATTTCTATGTCTTTTGTGAATTTATTCAATAAAAAAAAGCTTAAATCACTTTGAGATTTGCCAGGTACAATTTTCTTGATAAATGCTCGGGTTACTTTTTCGTTTTCAACAATATAGGTATTTATATCGTTTATTTTTTTCCGAATGGAAAGTGGTAAAACTTCCAATGGTGGTTGTTCTCCTAATCTAGAAGGGATTAAAAATAATTTTCCAGGTTGAAATTCTTGTTTATGCGTCGGCATTTTCTTTCAGTTCTTTAGCAATTTGCTCGCAAGCTTTGTCTAGCATTTCAAACACATTTTTGAAACCACTGCTTCCGCCATAATAAGGATCTGGAACTTCAGCATTAGTTTCAGGTGAAAGACTATTTAAAATAAGGCTTACTTTTTTTCGTGCTTCTTCAGAAGGGCTTAATTTTAGTACATTTTGGTAATTCTCCTGATCCATTACATAAATGAAATCAAATTCAGAAAAATCAGATTTCCGAAATGGCCTTGAGCGTTGGTCTGTTATATCAATATTATTGTTTTGCGCAACTTCAATAGAGCGTGGGTCTGGCAATTCGCCTTCATGGGTGGCAGAAGTTCCGGCAGAATCTACTTTAATCAGTTGGGAATCTACTTTACTTTTCAAAATTCCTTCTGCCAAAGGAGAACGACAAATATTACCTAAGCAAACCATTAAAACTTTAGTGGTAGACATTAGTACTTGAGTTTAGAAGTTAAATCTTCTACGTATTTTTTAAATTCTTTATCTGTGCTTTGTAAGTTATTAACCGTCTTACAAGCATGTAGCACAGTAGCATGGTCACGGCTTCCAATTTGTTTGCCGATGCTTGCCAAGGAAGACTTGGTCATTTTTTTGGCAAAATACATGGCAATTTGTCTAGCTTGAACAATATGGCGTTTTCTTGTTTTAGATTGAAGTGTTTCAATATCCATATTGAAATAATCACTTACTACCTTTTGTATTTGATTGATAGAAACATCCTTATTGGTTTTTCTAACAAAATTGGAAACAATTTTTTGAGCCAACTCCAAATCAACTTCTGTTTTGCTGAATGAGGAATGCGCAATTAAGGAAATAATAGCTCCTTCTAACTCCCGGATGTTGGTTTTGATGCTTCTTGCTACGTAATCTATTATTTCTTCTGGCATTTCAACACCATCCCGATACAATTTACTCTCTATTATTTTTCTTCTGGTGTAGTAGTCAGGAATTTGTAATTCTGCAGATAAGCCCCATTTAAAACGCGACAATAGGCGTTGTTCAATTTCTTGCATGTCTACAGGTGCTTTGTCACTAGTTAAAATCACTTGTTTCCCATTTTGGTGTAAATGGTTGAAAATATGAAAGAAGGCTTCTTGTGTTTTCATTTTACCAGATAACAATTGGATGTCATCTACTATAAGTACATCAATCAATTGGTAAAAATGAATAAAATCGTTTAAGTTTTTTCTTTTTATAGCAGAATCAATATACTGTTGGGTAAATTTTTCTGCAGAAATGTAAAGTACAGTTTTGTCTGGATATTTTTCTTTAATGTCCACTCCAATGGCGTGAGCTAAATGTGTTTTTCCTAAACCGCTACCTCCAAAAACCAATAGTGGGTTAAAAGAAGTTCCGCCAGGTTTGTTGGCAATTGCTTTTCCAGCAGATCTAGCAAGTCGGTTAGATTCTCCTTCTAAAAAATTATCAAAATTGTAATTGGCATTAAGTTGAGAGTCAATTTTCAAATTCCGAATACCAGGAATTACAAAAGGGTTTTTAAGCTCAGGACTTTTGGTAGTTACTCTCATATTTACATCTTGAGTAGATACTTTTCCTCTGTAAGAGCTTGGAATTTTTTCTGTAAAGGAAGCGCTGGAACCTGCTCTATTTTCCATCTTAATAATGTACAATAGTTTTGCTCCTTTACCAATTTCTTTGGTTAATGCAACTTTTAATAAATTAAAATAATGTTCTTCTAGCCATTCGTAAAAAAACTTAGAAGGTACTTGAATACTTAAAGATTGGTCTTGTAATTTTACTGCCAAAACAGGCTCAAACCAAGTCTTATAAGCTTGCGGGGAGATATTGTCCTTAATGAATTTTAGACAATTATTCCATACCGTTTCCGCAGTTTTAGACATATATATGAATCTTGTTTAGGTTAAATGCAATAGGATGGGTTCCCTTTTTTGCTCGTACAAATATGTGAACAAATTGTGTAATAAAAAACTTATTTGCTATTGAATTTTAGGTTTTTTTTTTGCATACTGTAAAAAATTAATTTACACAAGATTAACTAAAGTTAAATGGAAAATATTTCAAAGACAGAAGTCGAAGTAAGGTATGCCGAAACAGATCAAATGGGAGTGGTGCATCATGGGGTTTATCCACAATATTTAGAATTAGGAAGAGTAACTTGGCTCAATCAATTTGGGATGCACTATCAAAAAATGGAAGACCAAGGAATTTTCTTACCCGTTTATAATTTGCAAATTTCTTATTTGGCTTCTGCTAAATTTGGAAACATCCTTGAAGTGGAAACTAAACTTTTAGAAAAACCAACCGCAAGAATCACCTTTCTATATAAAGTGTACAACAAAGCTACACATCAACTCCTAATTGAAGCTACAACTACCTTAGTTTTTGTAGATGCCAAAACCAATAAGCCAATGCGTTGCCCTAGTTTCCTGCTTCAGAAATTTGGTTATTAATTTTAGTTTTGCTCAATAATTTTTTATAAATTTAAGCTTAATCTCAAAATACATATATTCATCATGAATTACTTAAAAACCACAAGTATAGAAAAAGGTTCATCAGTTCAATTGGCTTATCACGATTATGGAAAAGGGCAACCCATTGTGCTAATTCACGGTTGGCCATTAAGCAATGCGATGTGGGAACACCAAGTTCCTTTTTTAGTTGATGCGGGATACCGAGTAATTACTTATGATAGAAGAGGTTTTGGCGAAAGTTTTAAACCATGGCTTGGTTTTACGTATACTGAATTTGCCAAAGATTTGAATGATTTAATCGAAGGGCTAGAATTACAAGATGTTATTTTAGTAGGGTTTTCAATGGGCGGTGGAGAAGTTGCACGATACATTGGAAAATATGGAACAAAACGAATTGCAAAAGCTGTTCTAGTATCTTCAGTAGTTCCTTTTATGTTGGAAACCGAAGACAATCCCAATGCAGTTGAAGCTTCTGTTTTTGATGGTATGAAAGAAGGAATAGCAAATGACAGACCCGGTTTTCTTCAAGGCTTTGGAGAAAACTTTGTAAATCTAGAAAAAAACAAAGACCGAGTCAGTGAAGCTCAAGTTAACTACAATTGGTATGTGGCTTGTTCAGCTTCCAGAAAAGCTACTTTAGATTGTGTAGATGCTTTTGGAAAAACCGATTTTAGGGCAGATTGCAAAAAATTTAATGTTCCTACTTTAGTCATTCATGGAGATGATGATGCCATTGTTCCTATGGAAGTTTCAGGAGAAAAAGCAGCCAAATTAATTGAAGGAGCAAAATTTGAGATCATAAAAGGAGCGCCACACGGATTAACCTTTACACACAAGCACGAATTAAATTCCATCTTACTAAATTTCTTAAAATAACTCGAGACAAATAACATTTAAATTCAGGCATAATTAGCTTGTTTCAAAAATAATGTATTTTTGGAACAAGCTAATTTAATTTTAATTCAATGAAAAAAAGCATCTACTTTATTTTGTTATTTGCATTTGCATTTCAAGTTCAAGCACAAGAAGATAACAGATTAGGCATAAAATTTGGAGCCAATTTATCAACTGTATCTGGAGACGATTTGGATTCAGATTTTTTATTTGGGTATCACATTGGTGGTTTTGCAGAAATTAATTTTTCAGACAAGCTTACCTTTGCTCCAGAAATGCTTTTCTCAATTCAAGGCTATCAAAGTAGCATTTCTGAAACTATAGAATTTGGAGGTTTTAGTACATCAGCAGAGGGAGAAGAAGAACTTAGGTTAAGTTACCTCAATTTCCCGTTAATGATGCGTTACAATATTACAGAATCTCTTTTTGCAGAAGCTGGACCACAAATAGGCTTTTTAATGGGGGCAAAACTTGAATCCTCTTCAGAGTCATCCATAGAAAGTCCTGGTTTTGATGAAGATGGAGAAAGCATAACGATTACTGAGGTAGTTCAAGAAACAACAGAGTTGAATGTTAGAGATCGATACAATGATATAGATTTTGGAGTTAGCCTTGGAGCTGGAGGTCACATTACAGACAACTTTTTGATTAGCTTAAGATACTACCTAGGCTTGAGTGAAATTGACAGCACTAACATGGGTTTTTCAAACCAAGTAATTATGCTATCATTTGGTTTTCGATTTTAAAACCAAACTTAAATTATATTTGAAATGCTTCAATTTTAGGTTGAAGCATTTTTTTTTGAAAAAAATATACATTCAGGCAACCTTTTTCAACTAACTTTCGTCTATGTAATAGATGCCACTAGGAAAATGAAAGTAATAGACTTACATCACAAACACAAAAGCTTAATTGAAGCTTGCCTAAAAAACAATAGGAACGCGCAGTTTCAATTGTATAAGCAATTTTCTGCTGAAATGCTTAGCGTCTGCCGAATGTACACTAAGGACTTGCATTATGCAGAAGATGTCATGTCTAAAGGTTTTTTGAAGGCATTTACACAACTTCATCGGTTTCAATTTCAAGGAAGCTTTGAAGGTTGGCTCAGAAAAATCATGACCAGAGAAAGTATCGATTTTTTACGAAGACAGAAAAAAGTAGAATTTCCGATAGATGATTTTCGAATTCATGAAAAAGAAGATGAAACGGAAGAGGTGCTAGATTCTGTAAGAATAGAAGAAGCTCAATACCTAATAGACCAATTACCGGAAGGTTATAAAATGGTTTTTGTAATGTACGAAATTGAAGGTTACCGCCATAAAGAGATAGCTGAATTACTATCTATTAAGGAAAGCACATCTAAATCTCAGCTATTTAAGGCGAGAAAATACATTGCAGAAGCAATTAACTCAAAAAAGACAGCAAATGGAAAATCGAAATAACTGGAAGAACCAGCTTCGCAATAGAAAGGTTACTCCTTCTGATGAAGCATGGTTAGCCATAGAAGCAGGATTAGAAAAGAAAAACAGCAATCAACTGAAAAAGAAATTTATAATAACGCTTATTGCTGCAAGTTTCATTGGTTTTGTTGTCTTTTTGAGCATACCAACGCAAACTAGAACAATAGAAAAAAGCAATACAGTAAAGGTAAAAACTCCTATACAAAGTGACCAATCAGTTTTTCCAGAAGCTTTGTTTTTAGAAGTTAATTCCGCATTAACTTCTGCTGATAGCGAACCTAATTCTGAAACCCAGACGAATGCAACGCTTACTCAAAGTAAGTTGAATACCAAAAAAGAACCGAACAGTAGCTTAATTTCAGTAGCAGAAAATAAGAAGTCTGAAACACTGAAAATTCCTGCAAAAGAAGAAAAGATAAAAGCTAGTAAAGCAGCCATTGAATTATTGGCTGAAGTAGAAGCAGAATTGGCTCAAACAATTGAAATAAATTCGACTTACAGCCCAGATGAAGAAGCTGAAATCTTACTTGCGGAAGCTAAGTTGATGATTCAGGAAGTAGATTATGATAGGCTTTACGAGTTTGCACAAGCAAGCGACTTACTAGCAGAGGCTGAAAATAATTTATCTGAAGAACGCTTACAAGGCAAGGTTTGGCTTTTTGTTCAGTCCAATGTCAAACACTTAGAAACTGCATTTGCAAGTCTAAAATAAAATCACTTTAAATCTTAATCAATAAAAACAGATGCATGCATCTACTCACTTAACTATGTCTAATTTTAAATTCAACACCATGAAATCTTACACCCTAATTGCATTCATTTTTATCTATTTGTTTTCGTTTAATTGTGCTACAACTTATGCACAAGAGATAACAGATTACGAACTTTCACCAACTGAACAAGAGGGCTTTGAAGCTTTGCAAAAACGCATTGAAGAATATGAAAAAGCTGACTTAAAACTAAAAATACAAAATATCAATGAGTTATTGGAAGCACAAGATATCAGTGCAGAAGAAGCGACTATTATGAAACTAGCGGCTTCTGAAACTGCTGCCAAAAACATCAAACAACTAAATGAAATTGTAGTAGCTTATACATCATATATCAAACGTAATTATGATAATGTGGAAATAGATTACAACAATTTAGATTTTTCTGAATTCGATTTGAGTCTTACTTTTGATGGAATAGAGAATCTTGCCGAAGGCTTAAATGTTCTTGGCGATTTTTTTCGAGCAATAAAATCTGATGATGACGATGAATATGCTGAAATTAAAGAAAAAAGAGCCGAGGTAAAGCAAAAAAGAAGAGAACTTCAAGAAGCTAGAGAAGACTTAAAAGCAATTCGAGATGTGCTATACGAAGCAGAAAATGACGAGCAAGCCAATGAAGATAAAAGCCCTAAAACTGAATACAAAACTTCTAAACGTACCGAAGGTCATTTGGTTATAGGTATAGCTTTTAACAATGCAGTTGCAGATGGTGGAAGTATAAATGATACAGAGTACCGTTTTGGTGGAAGCCGAACTTTTGAAATTGGCTATGTAAGAACTACCCGAGTTTTTGAAAACACCAATTGGTTGAGATTGGTATATGGCTTTTCTTTTCAGTTCAATGGATTAAAACCAAGTGGGAACCGAATTTTTGTGGATAATGATGGAGTGACAGAGCTAGAGGAATTTGAATTTAATCTAGAAAAAAATAAGTTTAGAATGGATAATTTGATTGTACCAGTTCATTTTCAAATCGGTAGCTCAGACACCAAAACATACGATAATGGTGCTAAGCATTTTGGAAGCCATGACTATAAATTTGGCTTTGGAGGTTTTGTAGGGATTAACTTGACAACACTACAAAAATTGAAATACAATAATGAAAATGGGAGAGATGTAAAAGACAAATTGAAATCTGGATACAACACCAACAATATTGTTTATGGTCTAAGCACCTATTTTGGTTGGGAAGGTTTTGCTTTTTATGCACAATATAATTTGAATCCAATTTTTAAAAATAATCCTGTTGATGAATACAACTTCCAACTTGGAGTACGCTACGACATATTTTAATTAGCCAAAAAATGAAATATGTGAAAAACGCCCAGAAAGGGCGTTTTTTTAGCTTGACATAGTATCCCCAACGGCTTTAAACTTTAAAGTCAAGTCTATATATTCAATTGAAAAGCTATTTTTGTGTAAAATAGTTAGTTTACATGTTTCAAAATATTGTGCATTATGGTTTACACTTCGTTGTAATTGTTGTTATAGCTTACTTATATTGGCCAAAACAATGGAAAAAAGCTTATCTTATTTTACTGGCAACCATGCTTGTAGACTTAGACCATCTTTGGGCAGTTCCTATTTTTGATTCGGGTCGATGTAGTATTGGTTTTCATACTTTTCATTCGTATCCAGCTATTGCAATTTATATTTTAGGGGTGATTTTTGTTAAACATAGAGCATTACGTTTGATTTGTATTGGTTTGCTTTTTCATATGTTTACCGATGAGGTGGATTGTTTGTGGTCTACTTATGGTTAAATTGAATGTGCGTTAAGGACTGAACAGAAAGCCCGCAAAGCAACACTATCTAGTTTTTGTGCCTTAAAAAAAGCGACTTTATGAAGCTCTTTTTAAAGCCATAAAACTTTATTGTTGCTGCGTACTTGTCCGAGAAGGCCTGACCTAACTTTTCGTTAGGGAACGCCCAAAACAAAGGACTGTTAATAGACTTTATAATTGGTTATTAGGTCGTACCTTTGCAAACCAAAATTTTGCTATGCGTACAAAGTCTTTAAAGAAAAATAGAATAAATGTAGTTACCTTAGGTTGTAGTAAAAACATCTACGACTCTGAAGTTTTGATGGGGCAGTTGAAAGCCAATAACAAAGATGTTGTTCACGAACAAGAGGGCAATGTGGTAGTAATCAACACCTGTGGTTTTATTGATAATGCCAAGGAAGAATCGGTGAATACTATTTTGGATTTTGTACAGCGTAAACAAAATGGAGAAGTGGATAAAGTTTTTGTAACGGGTTGTTTATCTGAGCGCTACAAGCCTGATTTGCAAAAAGAAATTCCAGATGTAGACCAATATTTTGGCACCAATGAACTCCCATATTTATTAAAAGCTTTAGGAGCAGATTACAAACATGAGTTAATTGGCGAGCGACTTACCACAACTCCAAAAAATTATGCATACTTAAAAATAGCAGAAGGTTGTGATAGACCTTGTTCCTTTTGCGCTATACCTTTGATGCGTGGTGGACACAAATCCAAGCCTATCGAAGAATTGGTACACGAAACCAAGAATTTGGCTGCTAAAGGTGTAAAAGAATTGATTTTGATTGCTCAAGATTTGACCTATTACGGATTGGATCTGTACAAAAAACGAAATTTAGCTGAATTGCTAAAGGAGCTTGTAAAAGTAGAAGGAATTGAATGGATTCGTTTACACTATGCATTTCCAACAGGTTTTCCAGAAGATGTCCTAGATGTTATTCGGGAGGAACCAAAGGTGTGCAATTATATTGATATTCCATTGCAACATATTTCAGATAAGTTACTTAAGTCAATGAGACGGGGTACCACCCATAAAAAAACCACCGATTTACTCTATAAATTTAGAGAAAAAGTACCTGCAATGGCAATTAGAACAACACTAATAGTCGGCTATCCTGGAGAAACCGAAGAAGATTTTCAAGAATTAAAAGCTTGGGTTCAAGAAATGCGTTTTGAGCGTTTAGGTTGTTTTACCTATTCTCATGAAGAAAATACGCATGCGTATAACTTAGTAGATGATGTTCCAGAAGAAGTGAAGATGCAGCGTGCTAATGAAATCATGGAGATACAATCTCAGATTTCATGGGAGCAAAACCAAGAAAAAATAGGGCAGGAGTTTACCTGCGTTTTTGACCGAAAAGAAGGTAATTATTTTGTAGGTAGAACTGAATTTGATTCGCCAGACGTAGACAATGAAGTCTTAGTAGATGCCGCAGAACATTACATTAAGCTAGGCGATTTTACACAAGTTAAGATTACTGATGCAGCAGATTTTGATTTGTATGCTGAGCCGGTGGTGTAGTTAAAATCAACAAACTGCTTACATTTAAATACTATAAAAACCTGCAAGATTTTAAAATCTTGCAGGTTTAATATTTATAATTATATTTTAATTAGCTTAAATTGATTATTATACAAATGCCTCAAGCCCCTACCTCAAAATAGTCTGCGTTCTATCCGGACCTACAGAGACAATTTTGATTGGCACTCCAACTTCATCTTCAATAAATTGAATATAGTCATTCAATTCTTGGGGTAGTTTGGTAGTATCTTTCATTTTGGTTAAGTCTTCCTTCCAACCTTTTAATTCCGTATAAA
>Ga0307981_1001214_pt1 | contig 23738 bp, 19 predicted proteins | sample OrgLakmetagen987_FD_201849 | JGI IMG/M metagenome (GOLD analysis project Ga0307981, IMG submission 201849) | Saline water microbial communities from Organic Lake, Antarctica - #987 | ecosystem: Environmental > Aquatic > Non-marine Saline and Alkaline > Saline | place: Antarctica: Organic Lake... | reverse complement strand
CATACTTTTATTTCTTGCCAGCTTACGCCCAGAAAGTAATCTCTTCTTAGCTCTAGCCTCTAAAATTGTAAAATAATCCGACTACTATCATGAAAATCTTCTCCTACCTCTTCACCCTTTCAGTCATTTTTGCCTTCTCTGCCAATGCAGCGCCTCACAAAGTCGAAGCTCTCAGCGAAGAACTCGCCAAAGAATACGATCTGGATCTATCATTCTATTCTAAGAGCACTAAGGTACAGGGTATCCTAATTGCCACTTCAAAGAAGGTGACGGATACCACCCATCTTGAGGCAGCTTATTTGTTTGATCGCATGATGAGCGAGCTCAAGAAACCGATCGCTGATCGTATTCGCAAAAAGGGCGTCCTATGCCTTCTCGTAGCCCACGATGAACTTACTTCTGACCTCCCCCAATTCAAGCAGGACAAAACCGGTGATGAACTCGATTTCTACAACTGGCGCAGCAGGGGGTTCTTGACGAAAATCAAAGGGCGCTACGTCGTACTCTTCGCCGAAGAAGACGTCATGGAATACGAGGGAGGGATGCAGATAGAGAGTATCCTTATCCACGAATTTGGGCATGTCATCCACGGCGCTGGATTCGATGATGCTCTCAACCTCCAGTGGACAGAAACCTACAAGGCCGCCATGGCTAAGGGTCTTTGGAACGACGGCCGTGCGGCACAACGATTTCGTCGAGTCGTAGGAGATCAACCTGTTTCTCTTCTCAACGTCTTGGTGAAGGCCTTTCCTGATCAGCCCGCAGCACTGCTCAAAAAATGCCTCAATGAAGGAGACATTCTTGTGAATGGTAAACCAACCACATCGAGGGTTAAAGTCACAGGGAAAGACAAAGTTCTCATTGTCTTTGGCGGAGAGAAGAATTGCTACGCTAGTAAGAACCGGGCGGAGTATTTTGCCGAAGGTGTCCAGTGCTGGTACGATACCAACCGCACCATGGATCATGACCACAACCATATACACACAAGAGAGCAACTGAAGAAATACGATCCCGGCCTAGCGAAACTTTGTTACGATATTCTAGGTGACAATGAGTGGAGATTTATTTCTCCCCGTGAGCGAGCCGGCCAAGCGCACCTGAAGGATTACAACCCGGAAAAATCCCCCGTTGTGAAAGCTCTGCCTCATATCAGAATCGCGGGACTTGATTACTACGATAAGTATTGGTCTAAATACTGGCAACGTCTTCACGATAAATATGCTCCTGGTGAGAAGAAATAGTCCCGGCATTCTCCCCGCAAGACAGTCTTTCTCCCGTCCTTACACTCACGAGGAGAAGATCCGACTACAGAAATATCATTCAATTTAGTTATTGCTCCACCTTTTGAATTCCTATAGGTAAATTATGTAACAATTAAAAATTCTAATTGGCTAGATTCACCTCTCTTGTCCACTCACTTACCTCCAACCCACTTTAAAAAGGATGATTCACCGATCAAATACCCCATTAATGAAAATGTCTCTTCACCGTAGCTTATTAGCCCTCTTATTTACAGCGAGTTGGCTATTACCTCTTCATCGTTCAGGAGCAGCGCCCAGCAAACCATTGAAAGTCTTCATCCTAGTGGGGCAATCAAACATGCAAGGGCATGCGAAAATCAGCACGTTAGAACATATCGGCATGGACCCCAAGACGAAGCCATGGTTGCTTGATCTGAAGGAAAAAGATGGTTCCCCAAAGGTTTTCGATGATGTGCGCGTGTCATATCTTTCCACAAAGGGGCTCAAGGAGGGTGCTCTCACTGCGGGGTTTGGTGCTGATGAGACGAAAATTGGCCCGGAACTCAGCTTCGGGATGACCATCGACAAGCGTCTAGACGAACCAGTTTTAATCATCAAGGCAGCATGGGGAGGCAAGAGCCTCTACTCAGACTTTCGCCCGCCAAGCGCAGGCGCTTATAAAGATAATGAGAAAGAGTCTGGCCATTACTATCGTCTGACCATGGCACACGTGAAGGATGTGCTCGGAAATATTTCTAAAGTTTCTCCCGGCTATAAAAAGAGCCAGGGCTTCGAGCTTTGCGGTGTTGTCTGGTTTCAAGGCTGGAATGATATGGTAAATGGCGGTGTTTATCCGAACCGGGGGAACCCAGGCGGTTATGACGCGTATGCTAAGCTGATGGCGCAATTCATCCGCGATATCCGGAAAGAACTATCTGCGCCCAAGCTGCCCTTCGTCATTGGCGTGATGGGAGCTGGAGGACCTACAAAGGAATACAAGGGAGGACAGAAACGTTATGCAGGTATCCATCAGAACTTCCGTGACGCCATGGCTGCTCCTACCAAACTACCAGAGTTCAAGGGTAATGTCGCGGCTGTATTTACTGAGAAATATTGGGATATGGAACTAACTGCTCTGAAATCCAGAGATGGCAAGGTCAAGCAGGAAGTAAAAAAGATCCAATCTGACAAGAAGCTCAAAGGAAAGAAAGTTCAGGAACTCCGTGCAAAACTTCGTAATAAAGAGTTCTCAGATCTTGAACTGCAAAAACTAGAAACGGGAATTTCCAACGCAGAATTCCACTACCTCGGCTCCGGCAAAATCATGACGGGTATCGGCATCGGGTTTGCAGAAGCGGTGCTAGACCTTCAACCTAAGGGGAAGTAAATTAATTGATGAGATTTCCATCTTAAGTGTTCCATTCCCTCTATCTTATACTTCCCACGCCTTCTGGCGACCTATTTAAAAAACTCTTGCTGAGAGTAACTCCGATTAACTCTAACTTTTAAACCCTATGATACGCACACTTCTATTGACTATTCTCAGCAGTTCTCTTCTCCATGCTCAGAAAGAAGAGCTTCCCAACGTCCTTATCCTTGGAGATTCGATCTCCATCGGCTACACACCCTTCGTTCAGCAGCTGCTCAAAAACGAAGCCAAGGTCGTTCGCCCAATGCAAGAGGACGGCAAGCGTCCAGATAACTGTTTATACTCCGCCAATGGAGTCAAAAGAATTGAGACCTGGCTTGGCGACACAAAATGGAAAGTCATTCATTTCAACTTCGGCCTCCACGATTTAAAATACATCGGCCAACCCCTCCCCAACTCCAAGATCGTTCCACAAAGAGGCGACGCTATTAAAAAAAATCCCAATGCACAGCAGCTCTCCACCATCAATGACTACGTAAGTAACCTAGAAAAAATAGTCACTCGCCTCAAAAAGACCGAGGCCACACTCATCTTCTGCACCACCACTCCAGTACCAGTGGGTAGCCGTGGCCGTATTCCAGGTGATGAACAAAAATTTAACGCCGCTGCCGTCAAACTGATGAAAAGTCTCAACGTCGCCGTCAATGACCTCCACGGTCACGCCTCTCTAGAGAAAGTCGCCAAACACCAGCGAAAGGCTGACGTCCACTTCACCGAGACAGGTTCTGAAATGCTCGCCGATGCTGTTGTCCTCGCACTGCGTAGCAGCTTGAAGACGCTACCCAAAAAGTAAATTGCTAACTATCTGAAGCGGCGGCTTCTGCTGCCAGCTCAGCTTCAAAATCGGCTTCTACCTTTGCTTCTGCTTCTGCCTCAGTGAGTTTTTCAGCGTCCTCGGCGGCGGCATCTTCGGCAGCATGCTGAGCCGCAAGTTTTTCAGCCCTCAATTCCTCGCGTGCTATCTTCTTATCCTGCTTCTTCTGCTCTCGCTCGCGACGTTTCTGATCTTTGTTTGGTGTGAAGGCCATGGGTAATCTAGTTATAATTCTATTTTGACAGGTTAATCCTGTTCATTACAGCAGAGATATCTGCTGCTCCACCCTCATACCTTCCGAAGGTAGCCCAAAACAAGGAAAAAATAAAACTAGGCAAAAAAAGTGCCCGATTCGTCACATATCCTTCAAATAAACGAGTATCTACTCGAAAGGCATCTGAGCCATAACTAACAATCACTAAATAAATCTACTCTTTATCTATTCCTCCAAGCCTTTTGTTACTAAATTGTCTTTAAATCTAGTGATTAAGTGTAAAGTGAATAAAACTAAGCATCGGATAAACTTCCATCCATTTTTAAGCTAACTGCTTATTCGCACACATAGCACCAATCATCTAAAACTTAATATCCACAGAAGTTACTAGGTCATTATATGTAAGTCATTCATCATTGTTAACGTATAAATTGCCGACGAGATAATTAATTAATCATCAATAAATCTTACCTATGAAACTATCTTCACCCCTAGCCTTCACCATTTTCCTCATCACATCAGTGATTCCCACTCTGGGACAAAAGCAATTCGACGCCGTAGCACATGGTAAAGAAGTATTTTCCGCGAAAGGTTGTGTCGAATGCCACTCCATTGAAAAGGGAGATAAGTCGATGAAAACGGGCCCTAACCTCTACGGACTTTTCTTGAAAGAAGCCCGCAACCGTGAAGTAGGGCCCGAGGGAGCGAGGAAAATAGCGAAGGCGGACAAGGCATATTTCTTGAGATCAGTGCGCCAGTCATGGGATGAACTCGCCGTCTCGGAAACTGGACCTACCAAAGGCAAAACTTACCTCCAGATTATGCCTCAGTATGGAAAAGCGATGCTCGCGGATCAGGACCTCGAGTCACTCTGGCATTTCATGAGGACTCTCTCTGGTAAAGGGCAGGCTGGACCAGCCACAGTGATGCTGACCAAGAAAAAAGAGGCCGTGATTAAGAATCTAATCGATGTTCCAGGCGAAATCCCCGTCACCACACGCCCGCGTGTCTTCAGGGCTCCTCTTTCTGGCACTAGTGGCCGTGCTCTTCACGTCGGCCTGCCAAATGGAATGAACTATACTTTCGACCCTCGGATGCTCGCCATACGTAGGGTCTGGAGCGGTGGCTTCCTCAATCTAAGGCAGGAAAGAGGAGGTCGAGGAAAGCGTCCATCATCGGTCGGTCGTAATGCTTCCCTATTTCTCGAAAAAGATCCTGTCCTCGCTCCAATCACTTCTGATGGCAAAGTCGTAGATTTCGAATTCAAAGAGCCCGATGTGCTAGACTACCCAACCATCGAAAAACACCTCTGGGACAAGACAGACTTCAGCGAGAAAATGGCCAACCTCGATGCAGAATTTCTCGGACACCATCTAGAGTTAAAAACCGGACTACCAACCTTCCATTTTCGAGTCGGTAAGAACACCCTTTCTCAATCAGTCACTCTTACAAATGACGGCTGGATAGAAATAACCCTTGAAGGCAAGGTCTTGGAGCCACAAAGCTTCCAACTGCGCTCCAGTGATTTAACTGAAGCCAAAGTAAGCGATGGGAAACTCAATAAAGGAAAATGGACTCTAGCAGTTTCCAAAACCTCGAAGCTCTATCGCTTCAAAGCAAAAATCCCCGGTGGTATCGTCGCCCTATCTGAGGTAAAGCGTCAAGAAAACTGGAAACCTCAGCCAGTCATTTCCGCGCCCACCATCGTGCTCCAGCCTGATCTGAAACGCAAAAGAAAAGCCGGTAAACCACTCTTGAATCAAGCAGGCTACAGCACCTACTCATGGGCATCGCCACTGGATATCTACGGCCGAAAGCAGCTCTTCGCAGCCACTGGAATCGCCGTGGCGAAGGATGGAACTATTGTTTTAGCCACCCGTGCCTCCGGCATCTGGCGCATCCGAGATAAGAAGTGGACCCTCTTTGCAGAAGGAACCTTCGAAGCGCTGGGCGTGCATATCGAAGACGATAAGGGCGACAAGATCGTCATCGCGCAGAAGCCAGAACTCACCCGTATCACCGATACTGATGGTGACGGCCGGGCTGATACATTCGAAACTGTCTGCGATGACTTCGGCTTCCACGGAAACTACCACGAATACACGCACGGACCCGTCCGCGATAAAGAGGGCAACTACTACTTCAACTTGAACTTAGCCGACGACAACAAAAAACCGCGCGCCTCATGGCGAGCCGATGGCAAATACATGGGAGCCATGGGTGGCTACCGAGGCTGGTCATGCCGCGTCACCCCGGAAGGCAAGTTCGAACCCTTCGCAAACGGCCTCCGCAGCCCCGCAGGTATGGGCTTCGCCCCAGACGGCCGCCTCTGGTACTCAGAAAACCAAGGCGAATATGTAGGCTCCTCAAAATGGGTGCCACTTGAGCAAGGCAAATTCTACGGCAGCACCTCCGGCCTTGTCGATCTTCCAGGTGTCACTCCTGAAAAAGGAGTCGATGAAAAAGCATGGGCGAAAAAACTCCGTAAAGGTGCCGTATGGCTCCCGCATAACAAAATCGCCAACTCTCCAGGCAATCCAGCATGGGATGTGACCGGCGGAAAGTTCGGTCCCTATAAAGGACAGACCTTCATGGGTGACCAGACGCTCTCACAGCTCTTCCGTATCGTGACAGAAAAGGTAAACGGCATTGATCAAGGCGGGGTCATCGTCTTCGCAGAAGGACTAGCATCAGGAATCATGCGTCCATGTTTCCTCGCCGATGGCAGTATGCTCATCGGACAAACAGGTCGTGGCTGGTATGCCACTGGCGGCTTCCAAGATGGTCTTCAGCAGATCGTCTGGGACGGCAAAACCATCCCAGGAGACATCCTCAACATCACCTCAAGCACGAATGGCTTTGACCTCCACTTCACTGCTCCGTTAGAGAAGAAGATCACCGCCGAGCAGCTGAGGAAGTCTGCGATAGTGAAGTCATGGTTCTACACCAATAAATCCGACTACGGATCACCCGAGCACGACGTTCGTGATGATGCCTTAGCAGAAGTAGCAATTTCCAAAAACCGCAGAGTGCTTCACCTGAAGCTCGCTGATTTCGGGAAAGGCGATAAGTGGACAGACAGAGTCTATCACATCACCCTCCCGGATACGAAGGATGCCCTCGATGGAGCATCCACCTGGGACTCTCTGCAAGCCTACTTCACCCTGAGGGCAATTCCTAAATAAGGTAAATTAAATAGTTAGTTGGTCAGAAAAATAAATAATTCTCAAATCGACGCGACTTAAGTGCTAAATGATGGTGAATTATTTGACATATTAGCTAAAATAGCTAATATGATTTCATAGAAAGAGATAATCATGACTAAAATAGCGGCAACAGAAGCAAAAAATAAATTTGGTGAACTTTTAGAGGTGATCCATAAAGAACCTGTTGAAATATCCAAGAAAGGAAGACCTGTTGCGGTAGTCATCTCGATAGCCGACTATCAGGAAATGCAGAATAAAATCGCTAACATTGAGAAAAAAGTAGATTTTTCTTGGCTAAATGCATGGAGAAAAAGTGCGCAACGAATCCCCAACACAGCACCACTAAACGAAGCTGATTACGATAAACATTTAGATCACAAATACGGTTCATGAAACGCATTTTCTTTGATACCAATGTGATCCTTGATCAACTAGACCCCACCAGAAAAGGTCATGCTGCTATTGTTGAGTTAGAGCAAAAAATGAACGATTTCAGCGCTCAGCCCCTCTGCGCTTGGCACAGCCTTTCAATCATTGAATACGTTGCTCGGAAAGCATTCTCGAAAGAAGATCTCTATCAAGTACTCCTTGGTATTGTGGAAAACTTCACCATCCCAGCAACAGGATCACAACAAGCTCAAGAAGCGTTTGGCTACTTTCACCATGATTTCGAAGACGCCCTTCAAATAGCCTCTGCCATAGAAGGCAAAGCGGATTATATTGTCAGCAATGACAAATACGGTTTTTCAAAAAGCCCTATTACTGTCGTAACCCCAGAACAATGCGCTAAAATACTAGAACTGAAACCCGCAACAGACTTATGAAAATCTTACCTCTAATCTTCACCATTTGCTTAGCATTCGGACTAGCCTCAACCTCAACTGCCCAAGACGGAGTCGATCCCAAACCAGCCGAAAAAAAAGCCTACCCAGCTCACTGGGGTAATCCTCCATCGATACAGACCCGTGATTATCGCCAGCTTCCCGGAGGCTATGGCATGGGAAGTGGCACGCTATTACGATGGATCTCCGAGAACATGGAAGCGGATAAGAAGAATCCAGACCGAGCAACGCAGGTAGCCGCAGCGGCTGAAATCCAACTATTGGAAAAGGAGATCACCGATATGAAAGATTTCATGACTCGAGCCAGGTTCACAGCAGAGGGATTGGGCAAATACAAAGCGAAACTCAAAAAGAAAGAAGATCGACTAGATCTGCTCAAAAAAGCGGTTGTCACACCCAAGAAAAAAGTTGTTCCCACTTTCGATGAATGGGTCAAAGCCGGTAAGAAAATCCCCGAGGGGATGATTTTCACAGGTGGCTCTCCGTGGTTTAATGAAAGCACTGGAAAGAACCGTTCCGCCAAAGAGGTCTACAAAATGCTCTTCGGTAAAGACGCTGGGTAAACAACCAACATTCATTTTTCATCTACCCACAAGTTCCGAAGCCATTGAAAAATCATCCAATTCTGGTGGTCTCATGTAAGCCGATCACCAATAAACGGATCCATAACAGGCTCTCCGTCAACTTTGCATGATAGATTCATCTTGAACTATTTTGGTAGGGTTTGATTGCCAAGCAAACCGCGTGAGCTAAGTCACTATTGATCTAGCCACAGTTCATCTTAGCCCTAGAACTCAGGTTTCATCGGTAAAAGGGAACACGATTAGACTAATCAACGGAGGTGTCGTTAGCCCTTTAGATAGCTGAATGGATAACAGTAAAAGCGGTTTGCTCGGCGATCAAACCCTACCGCAGCTCATCCGTCCTAAAAATGATACTCTAAGATTTAGCTATTCTTAAGATAATTAAAGAAAGGGTCCCTATTCCGTCATGCGTATCTGACGGAGAACCCAATAACAGCGTAATGAGGGTGTGGGAGTAACAGAATTTTCCCGTCATCCATCAGCTAAAAACATTCTCATATCTACGGCTTAGCCTCTATATCCGCTATCTAATACCATTCTGTGATTCAAATGTGGATTTTGGTTGATAACAATGAATGCTCAGCTGTGAACTAGTTCACTTCATCACAGGGGCATTACATTCGGGAGATAAAAAGCCTAATGCTGTTAAACGTTAGAGAACTAAGGGTCAGGAGCGAGAAGCAGGAAGCGAGGAGCCGCAAGCGAGTGACTGGAGTTAAGGTTTAATATAGTCTAACGCTTGTGGCTCCCTGCTCCCAAGCCGAAGGTCGCTTCCCGCTTCCTACGGGGATCATTTACCATTAGTGAGTTACTAGACTGACTGTAATATCATCCCGAATGTAAAAGCCCTGCACTTCATCCTTAAAGATAATGATAGACTCTGAACAGAAGTTAAACTAGCTTGCCCGCATGCTAACTAACCTTCACCTATCACGCTGGGCAGACGTCCTGGTCAGACACGCGACAGACATTAAGCCTGGAACAGTTGTCCGCATCACCTCCCAACCAGCTGCCGAGCCTCTACTGGAAGCAGTCTATCGTAAAGTCCTCGAAGCTGGTGGAATACCCATCGTCAGCTGTAAGCCAGAATCACTCACTGAAACATTCTTCGAACTTGCTAATAATGAACAACTCGACTGGGAAAACCCTCTGGCAAAGCTCGAAGGAGAAATCATCGACGCGTCTATTAACATCGTAGCGAATACTAATCTACGAACCATGGATAAGTTCGACCCAGCGATACCACAGCGCGCAGCACGAGCTAACCAAGCCAACCGCGAGCTCTTCTTCCAACGTGCCGCTGTGGCAGATGATCCGAGTATCGACTCAGATGTTAAGCCACTACTCTGGACTGTCACCCTCTACCCTGCTAACTCCTACGCTCAAGACGCGGGCATGAGCCTGAAAGACTATAGCCAATTCGTCATCAAAGCCTGCCAGCTAGACCACGAAGACCCAGTAGCATTCTGGCAAGAACTGGATCGCTGGCAGAATCAACTCGCAGAAAGCCTCATGACAGGCAGTGAACTCCATTTCCAAACACCCGCCGGCACAGACCTCAAGGTAAACATCAAAGACATGCGCTGGCTCTCCAGCCCTGGACGTAAAAACTTCCCCGACGGAGAAGTCTACTCTGGCCCAAATCTTGCCGCTGAAAACGGTGGTGCCCACGGTGTGGTTGTGTTCGACAATCGCTGCGTTTACCAAGGCCGTGCAGTGCGCAATGCACGTGTCGTCATGGAAAACGGGAAAGCCACTGATGTCACCGCAGAGGAAGGTCAGGACTTCCTGATCTCGATGCTTAATCAAGACGATGGTGCCTGCCGCATCGGAGAAGTAGCCTTCGGGACTAACCGAGCGATCGACAGAGCGACCGGGCAAATCCTCTTCGACGAGAAGATGGGCGGTTCCTTCCACCTCGCCTTTGGTGCTGGATATCCAGAAACAGGAAACGTTAATAAAAGCGCCTTACACTGGGATTTGATCGCATCACTAGGTGAAGGCTCACGCGTCACACTCGATGGCAAGCCATTCTGTATCGATGGTAAATTCGTTAATATGCCCCCTGAAGTGACCTGGCTCTAGCGTGAATGTGCCAGATACCTCCGGCTTCTGCCCAAAATAACCTCCGCCTCAACGGGTAAAAGCCAGCGGATTTATCAGCGCGGTAGCAGCCCTTTACCCACATAAGCACATCAACCTGATCTTATCAGAAAAACTTAGTGCATTAGTAATGATGAAATAAAAGATTGATAAAAAAGCGACTTGACCCCATGTTGTCATATGATAACAAACACCCCGATCGCTATGAAAAACACACAACATGCAATTCTACCCGACCGAAGAACGCCTCAAATCAGTGCTCAGAGCGGCATTGGATGCATTCGAGGAGCCTGGTCGGTACGATGCCGTTCGTAATCAAGACGGAAGCTACATTCATATAAATCGTGATATTGGAAAATTAGAAAATTATTGCGACTTTCACATTTCGGTAAAAGTTTATTGGGACATCATTTACGAATGTTTAGAAACAGCAATAGTCAGTCCAAAAAAGAGTTATCGTCAACCTAAAGATTATATTTGTAGCCACGAAGAAGCCTTAGATAAAATAATGTGGGCATTCGAAGTCCAACATGAAAATTTTAGTAAAAATCTCTACGTCAAATTTTGTATAGTAGAGTCAACCAATGGAGAACATTACGTCCATATAGATTGTCACCCATGAAAAAGAGAACGAGAAAAAGCAATAGACCACAAGTAGAGCGGCAGGTTTCTAGCACATGCCATTGCTGTGCCACAAAAGACGCTTGGATTGAGAATAAGGTGCTACAAGAGCAGGAATACAGAGGTGAGATGCATCAAATTCATGTTAATGTTCTAACCTGTAAACATTGTCCCGCTGCAACAACTACGCATCAGCAAGATGAGAACGCTCTAGCAGAACTTAGACATGCCCATGTGCTGTGGCTAAAAGATTACGTTGCAGGAGCCAGAAAGATTTTTGGCTTAACGGTACGCGCATTTGAAGCTAAAATGGCAATCAGCTCTTCTACTATCTCCAGAATCAGTCGTGGCGAAAAGTTGGTCGATGCTAGCACGGAGAAGTTATTGGTACAAACACTATCTGAGCTATTAACTAGCCATGCGTATCAAACCATGGCGTCTCAGCCTGATGTCATTAAAAACCACGTAGCAACATGGTCTTCAAAAGCCGACATCGCAGAATATGAGGGTATACAACTCGCTCCATGCGGATAATAAATATGATCAGTCCAATACAGCGTATAAGTCAAAAATTCACCCATATTGAAATTATACCTAATACGGGTGATGATATTGATGTTGAAAATCAATGGGGCGGACATTCCTTTGTGGTAGAGCATAGCGAGTCTGACCCTCAGGTCTGGTTCGCTAGGTTATCAGTCCAATTAAAAGATAAAGATGAGGATCATAAGGCTCCCTATCATGGCGTTGTCGAAGTGGTGGGTCAGTTTAAGCTGGATAATGATTTTCCTGAAGAAACTGCCTCTGATATGATGCATATGAATGCAGGCGCTATCTTATACGGAGCTATACGTGAAATAGTTTATTCCTTAACCAGCCGATCGCTACACAATGAAGCACAATTACCAATTCTTGATGCTCGCTGCTTTATCCCTTCTGCAGAAGACGAAAAGGTAGAAGAGTTACAGGAAGCTGAAAAAAACGTACAATAGAGAGCACTCATCCGCGTCACTAGATGAAGGCTCTCGCGTCACACTCGATGGCAAGCCTTTCTGCATCGATGGTATAGTACATAGAGGGCCAGGCCATCTGGGACATTGTTCTGGGACATTACTAGTGGGTGCGCCATCACTTTGACGTTCGCTAAAAATTGACAGAGATGAATATTTCTCGTAGCTTAAAGTCATTACTAATTTAATTGAACTACAAAGAGAAGCTGATCTTCTGACTGAAGAGGAGCGTGCTGGTCTCACAGCACACCTCCTTTCCACCTTCTCGTCACCACCCCCTGAACCTGATGACGCAGAAGCGGATCGTAGAGATCTAGAGATGGACTCAGGAGCAGTGAAAGCTATTTCACATGATGAGTTTATTAGACAAGTTGGCAGATCATGACAGAGACTTATTATCACCCTCTTGTTCCTAGCGAAGTTCGTAAGTTTGTTCAGTATTACGAAGACCGCTCTGAATCTGTAACTGATTAATTCTGGTGCGAACTAAAGGAGGCAATCGATTATGCCGCTCGATTCCCTGAAAGACACCATTTTGATGATAGCGGAAGAAGACACAGCAATTTAAAGAGATTTCCATTTCATTTCTTGTTCAGAGTCTATCCTGATAGAATACGAGTTACAGTCGTCGGCATGATCATCAGAAGCCATCCTACGGCATCAGACAAAAATAAAAAATAGCGCAGTGCAGTATCCGACCCCCACGGCGCATTTTCTGCCAAGTTTTTCCCTAATTACAACTTCACTCCCTTCGTCCACGTTCGCCCCCATTTTAGGGACATATATGCTAGGACGTTAATAAAAAATACAACCTTGACGTAGTATCATCATGTGATACTTTAGCTCAGTGAATAGCAAGCATCGAAAAACGTTAAATGCTATCTATCGTGACCCTGTATTGTCTTGAATCAATTGGTGCGATATAGAATCATTAATTAGATCATGCGGAGCCGAGATAACAGAGGGCAATGGATCACGCGTGAGAATGACTTTAAATGGAGTACGTGCTGTATTTCACCGTCCTCACCCAGCTCCAACTACAGATAAAGGAGCAGTGAAATCAGTAAGGAGATTTCTAACTCAAGCAAATATAAGATGATGATGAATTACAAAGAATATCACGGCACAGTTTCATTTGATGATGAAGCAGAGATCTTTCATGGGGAAGTAATGGACTTGCGCGATGTTGTTACGTTTCAAGGAAGTAGTGTAAAAGAACTCAAAACCGCTTTTAAAGAGTCAGTTGATGATTATTTAGATTATTGTAGGGAACGAGGAGAAGAGCCTGATCGACCATATTCGGGTAAGTTTGTTTTGAGAATGGATCCTCAATTACATAGACAGTTAAGCATTTTGAGTTCTAAAGAAGGAGCTAGTTTGAACAGTTGGGTTACTGATCGCCTAAGCAATATTGTAACCAAAAAAATGGAATCGCAGTAGCCCCCCTACGGCGCATTTTCTTTAATTACACATCAACTTCTTCGTCCACGTTCGCTCCCACCCTAGGTTCGGCGATGCTAACACGTTGATAAAAATAGCATAAAGAGGGGCAGGACTTCTATTGATGTTGCAAAATTTGTTTGGCCACTTGCTTGGCCAACTTCTCTCGACCTGCTGGCTTAAAATGCACATTATTTGGAGCGACGGCATGTTGTTTTAGAGTCGGTTTTATCAGCGCATGGAGATCGTTGATTGGAATCTTATGTTTCTTCATCACTCGCAGAGCAGCATCTAGGTATTGCTTTTCGAGAGCAGGTGCGATGATTACGTCGCTATTAAAACGCTTTTGCATCGAAAATTCTGGCGCTGGACATGACGGAGTAGTGGTTGCCCAGATCAATTTGGCACCTGTCTTTTCCAATCGCAGCACCAATGTCTCCAACCTCTTTTCATACATCGCCGGGGAACGGTTCTCTTTCACGTATTCCCAACCATACATATCCCACAATCCAAAGTTGAAATGAATCACGTCCCACTTGGTGTCACCTAGCCAACTGTCGATCTGCTTAATCCCACGGATCGTTGGACCAGCATTTCCCTTATGATGGATGACCTCAGCTTTACCCACTAGAAGCTTTTTTACGAGCGGAGTGTAGCCAAGTGAAATTGAATCACCCATGATCAAAACCTTTGGTAACTCACTCGCGGATTCTGGGCTTGGCACAATTTCTTGCGCCATGCTAACAGACATTAATACGCCCATAAGCGAAGCAAGAACTGGAACCAATATTTTTAATGGATGCATGATAAGAAGTATACCCAGATTAGTGAGGACAACCATCCCTACCTTTATAGGATTTCCACCGCTCCTATCATCACATAATGAATGGATCTGTGGTCGTAAGGATGAGCTAAACTACTATTTCTGCGGGACTTTATGCAAGGTGTAGTAAGCTTTAGCAAATTTAGGCTCTGATTTCTTAGCAAATGGCGTCTTCTCTAAATCAATAAAGTAGACTCGTGAGCTGTCCGAGGTATTCGCGACTCCAGACCCTTCGCCTATGTCAGCACTGAAATTATCTAGGGTAATATGGCAAACCGTCTTATCTGCATTCCAAGTGCGCTTTAAAATCTTCTCTTTACGCTGCCCATGAGCCTTTGACCCATATGCTTCACTATTAGCATAGAAGAAAGATGAGCATTCTAAGTCTCCATAATCATCTGTATTCTCCTGTGGTTGAGTAAAGTGAATTTCAAATCCGTCCTTTTTAACTTTCACAGTCTTGATTGCATTCACAGTCACTTCCGGATCAAAGACGATGCGCTGTAGAGCGAATTCGCTACCTCCTTGTGATCTCCATCCCCGACCTGTCTGGCCAATCCACAAACTAGAGTTAGTGGGATCGAAGCGTAATCTCATCGCACCAGATTTCAAATTATCTGCAAATGGTAAAGCGACTCCTTGTTCTTGGCCATCGACTACCTCGGTGTCTATCCGGTAAAGATTTGACTTCGTTTGGTCTCCGAGAAACATCTGATTTTCGAAGGGCCCAAATGTGATCTCATCCGTCAAAAACTCAGGAGAGCCAGGTCCGTTCATCACCTTACCATGCGGTAATAGAACGACTGGTAACTCACGCTTATCCTTAACTGCGTCCCATTTCGACTCTGGACTGTTTACATTTAATCCTGGAATGTCTAACAGACCAGTTGGGTTACCATAAAACTTACCTTTCTTCACCTTGAAGAGCTTCGAGGTGCCTACATATTCACCTTGGTTGTCAGTATAAACAATCTCGTTTTCAGGCGATAAAGCTAATCCTGCTGGGCTACGGAAACCACTCGCGTAAATCTCGGTATTTCCTTCCTCATCAGAGCTTAGCATCCACCCTCGAAGACCTCCCACTGTGCCCATCCATGCGCCACCCGCTTTATACATGCCCGCTACTTGGTTTCCTAGATTGAGCGTGAAGAGATACTTCCCGTCATGCTTGATCGGACCGTGTAAGTATTCGTGGTAGTCACCATTGAAGCGGAACTGATCAGTGAGGTTGACGCGTTTTTCTGACCAATGATCTCCATCATTATCAATCAGGCGTGTTAGTCCCGTTTTTTCACCGATGACGATGTCACTCTCAGAGTTCACCACCATGCCGAGCGATTCATACGCGCCCTCTGCGAAGAGATGCCACTTATTATCTACTATTTTCCACACACCTGCTGTCCGAGTTGATACAAAAGCCTGACCCTTATAAAACTCAATTCCTAAAGGTTCAAATACTAGATTTCGACCAAACGGATCTTTGGGCGCGCTTCCATCTTCGATTTGGTAGCCTTTGGGCAATGTTGCTGCCTTAGTTGATTTCGTCCACTTTAGTTCCTGAGGAGCATAGGATTCCGTGGCTGCGATATCAGAAGTGTAAAGCCCACCAGCCAATTTAGGTAATCCAGCTGTAAAGGTCACGGATGGGTGATCCCCTGCAGGAATAGTCCATTTACCGTCACTGATTTCCCCAATGGATACCTTAACATCCTTGAGTCCTTGCTGAGGAATAAAGAACTGCTGCTCGCTCTTGAGGTTCATCTTAAATGATGCCTCGAGCTGCATTTCTTTGCTGATATTAAATACTAAATCGATTTTATTTTCGCCTACCGAGTAGCTAAACGTTGGAACTTGATTTTTAGGTGTCTCGACTCCTAAGAATTTCGCAGGGAATTTACTCACCACATCAAGGAAATCTGAAGTGTCTTCTAAGAATTTCTTAGATTGTTTTTCATCATTCATACGTGCCGGCGAGGCGAATGTCAGATCGACCAACTTTCCTTTAGAGTCGTAGGCCTGAAATAAATTTACCAGATCAGGATAGACTCTACTTTTGAATCCTTTTTCGCCAGCACCTTTGCCTCTACCTACCTGGTCTTCTTTACGCATAAATGGACCGTCCCAAACTTGAGTGATCGCCATACTACGGGGATCAAAGCTGTAGTTTAGATCTCCAGGTAAACCCACATGATAAGCACGTGCCGATACATTTTCACCCATGTCTACACGCTCTAGACGTGGAGAGTCTTTGACCCACACCGCTACTACATCTTTATTTAGATCGTATTTTGGATCCTGCTTCTTTTTCCAAATGATGCTAGGTCCCGCATCTGTTTTGGGATTCAGTGTTACGAGATAACTATGCAGCGCAATGATATCTTCTTCATTGAGCGCCTTATAATCATACGGAGCCATCACTGGATAATGGGGGACGCCATCAGCTTTGATCGATAGCTCTTCATTTGGCCGGCGTAGTGAATCTGTGAGGTATTTAATATTTGCTATACGTTTTATCTTTTTATCTTCGCCTTTTGATAAAACTTCAATTTCTTTCCCTTTCAATGTAAAGATCCCGTATTGAGACGGACCCGTTTTGACCACACCCTCTTCAACTGCGTGACACTCTACACAGCCTTTTGCCACAAACAATTTTAGTCCTTTATCCACGATGTTTACCATCGGATGGCCTTTATCATCGAGAGGAGTAACTTCCGCTCCTGTCAGTACGGGCTCACCGTCAGTGCTTAGTGTTAGTGGTTTTAGGTCGATACTACGGATCGCGATAGGACCATGATCTCCTTGAATATAAATAGACGCTGCCCCGGCACTCTCATCATTAAATCTCGAAGACCGTGTGGGACCTTTGGCCACTTGATTTTCATGAACTAATTTCCCGTTGACGAGGACTTTTATAAATTTAGCATGATGAGTTTTGCTACCATCTTTTGCGAATCGTGGGGCGCGGAAGATCACTTCCATCGTCTGCCACTCGCCTGGCGCTTTGGCCGCATTGACAAGTGGAGGCACACCTTCAAATCCCTTAGGGTTTCTCTCTTCATCATAACGCTGATAAAGCCCACCCATATCACCAGCTCCAGCTTTTTTTCTGCCGAAACTATCAAGAATTTGAATCTCGTAACGCCCCATGAAATACACCCCTGAATTGGAACCCTTGGGAATCATGAATTCGAGCTTCATGTGCAGATCCTGAAACTTCTCCTTGGTTTGTAAAAACGGGATTCTCTTGCGATTACCTTTAAGAATAATATTAGCAAGCAACGCATCACCTGGCTTAACAACCGTCAGCTCTTTTCCTACTGGCTTAACCTGCCCAATGAGTTTCCATTTAGCCTCCTTTTTAAATTGTTGGCTTAACTCATCCGCCTGCAGTGTCCCTGAGGCGAGACACGAGAATGAAACGAAAATGCTGGTCAATTGTGCGATTGTCATAAATTTAAAATTATCTTAAGATGGTGGCAAGGTTACCTTACAATATAATGATACTTAGATTTTACAACACTCATTTCATAAAAAACAGAAAATGCTTAGCTTAGTTTATTGTTTTCTAGCTAACGAGGGCGATAGAATCATTAATCGAACATGATTCTCTATTAGATAGATCTACTGTTGCACTTAGTTCATGATGCTTTCCAGAATAGAATACCCAGCGCACATCCGACCCTCACCCGCTTGACTTTTAAAGCCAGAAGGCCAATATGAGTCTTTTTCGCTTAAACAAAAAGACCACCATATCGTTAGATAGTGGTGGTCGAATTGATGATTAAATGGTCGGGGAGACAGGATTCGAACCTGCGACATCTGCGTCCCAAACGCAGCGCTCTACCAAGCTGAGCTACTCCCCGATCAATAAAAAATCTTTGTTAGAATGCCGAAACATTCTCTTGGTGCGGGCGGAGACTCCTCGATAGTGGCCAAATAATCAAGCTATCTTTTAAAAAAAATGCATTTTTCTTTTTTAAGTAGGTTCCCTAGCTTTATCGAATACTGACTCCGGTGAGAACTTTAGAGTGGTTTAACTATTGTTAGCAAGCTGACAGTGAGTAGTCCTATCTAGATGAGCTTCACATTAACAGCGATACTAACATCACTTAACAGATCGATATAGCTATCTTTTGCTCAGCTTTCATTCATGTAGCGCCTAAATAGATTCACTTCTCTCACTATTCAGATCTAGACTTGGCTAACGAGCCTCAGTAACACCTTTGAAGTTAGACTATTCACTCATTACCTTATCAAGATGGGTTTTTACTTCTAGGTATTTCACCTTAAAGTCATCTAGCGCCTGAGTGATCGTTCTTTTCACTGCACTCGACTCACGCTTCTCTTGGTAAAAATCTTCCTGTTGCTTGGCTTTCGCTCGCGCAAGCGTTTCCAGATAACCAGTAATTTCGATGAGCTGAGAAGTCATCTCTCTATCATCTGAATCAAGAAAAGGATCTAATTCTTTGACCGCTTTCCCAATCTCTTCAGCTAATCTACCTAGATGTCCACCGCCGATATCCTCTACAGCTCTCTTGTTCATGAAAGATGTTTTTTTAAGTAATACAGAAAGCTCATCTGCAATAAAATAGCTATCCAGCTTTCTCGGACGCGACACATTTCCTCTCAGCAAAATCATTTTAGCAGATAAATGGTTCGGGTTTTTAGCAAGAATTCCTTCTAACCTCATTCTTATTTCTTTATTTACAGCAAAAGGCCCCACTGACTTATCTCCAATCATTTGTTGAATTTTGGTAAACTCAACTGAAGCTTCATTGACAGAGGATTTCACACTCTGTCCAAGCAGATCTACAGATTCTTCCAGGTTAGAAACGAGCAGAACTTCGTTCCTCACGAAGAAATCCTCCTCCTCTAGTGCAACTAGTTGCTTCAGATGTCGCTCCGCACTTACAGGGACAAGAAGGCGCCTATTTTTTGCATCACTTTTTCTCAGCAACTTGAGAACATGCCAGAAATCAGAACCCCTTGTAATATTTTGCCCCGAGAGTCTTCCTAGCACTAAAATCCCCTCTCTAACCTGAATATTTCTCTCGGAAGCTTTCAGCTGGAGAAAAAGAGGCCACAAAATTTGCCTTTGACTCCTAGAACTAAGTCGACCAGAAGTCGTGATTTCAACCTTGAGAGATTCATATTTCCCAAACTGAGCCTTCATCAAGGGGTCTATTCTATTCTTAAAATCGTCAATTTTCTCTGCATCTGCCCAAGGCTTCAATTCTAGACTAAGATTAGATTCCATTTTGACACGAGGGGAAATTTGTGTGTTCATGGTCACTATTTCATGCCTATAGCGCGCTCTATCATCAAGCATTGTAAAAAGGGTTAAAGGAGTGGTAATGCCACTGTTATGCTTTGTCCACTTAGTGAATTCTTGCTTTTTATTATTTTGATCTGGTTCTGGCGGGATCGGCTTTCTCTCATTTACTAAGTTTTCAGTTAGCTCGGCTGTCGGAGCAGGTTTGGGTGAGGAAATAGGATTAGGTATGGCTCTCTCTGGAGAGCTATTATCAAATGCTATAACTATACCAGTCCATCGATTTTTATCTTCCTTATGAACAGCAGCTAGAGGACTGTTCTTATCCAACTTAACAAGCACGTCTTTTAAATAATCATTTAGTAACCGCTCCTCACTAAGCTGGTCAGCTTTAGAAAATAAATCTATCGTATCCCGAAGTTTCTGTAATGATTTAACCTTTGCCTGAACATCAGAAACGGGAAGGATTCCACCTTTAGATAAACTCTTATTTAGTTCGGCAGCAGAAGTGTTTTCCCGATCCAGCCTCATCGCCAGCATCAGTAACTGAGCTGTGAGACGGTGTTCCATCGCGTCTCCACCATGCGCACGCTTAGCTAATATGGTAAGATTCATCGATAACTGCTTACGCATTCCTTTGTCGATAGGTAACTTATCTACATGAAACATGACTTTAATCGCCTTAGGAGGTAAATAGGTATCCTCTGCATAAATAATGCCGTTACTTACGGAATAAAGTGTAATAGCTAGTAGCGTAGGATTCATGATAATAATAGAGTTTCCGATGTTATCTGTATGTATTTACAGGTAAATTACACACTACGCTCATCTATATCAAGATCCATGCTTTAAATTTTTGAATCGCGGCATATTATCCCCATATGAATAAAGAAATGCCTAACTATATAAGCCAAGAAGAGGTCATGTTTTTTGATACAGACATCGGTGGAGTGGTGCATAACCTCGCCTATCTGCGGATGATAGAAACTTGCCGCACTAAGCTGGCTAGTGAAAAGCCAGGAATGAATCTCAAGATAATGGCTGACACGGGGCTCTTCCCCGTTGTCCTCCGCACGGAAATCGACTACCGCGCACCAGCGACTCTTGGTAATAAGCTCACAATCAAGGGTAGACTCGAAACTGTTGAGAAAGTAAAATTTTGGTGTGCCTTCGAAATCTATGCTGAAGGTATAGAAAAATGCCTCGTTATATGCCGTCAATCACTCGCCATGGTTCAAACTCACCCAAATGGCAAACCTAGCAAGCCCCAGCGTTTACCTGAAGAGTGGCGTGAACGATGGGGATAACAAATACTACAATTTTGAAGTTTTTGGTAGATCCGCTAAGACAGCATGGCTTCATACATTTTTTAAAAAATGTTTGCTATCACCTACAGAATATGCAGAATTTTATTCTTATGGCTAACGCAACAAATGTTCTCGCAAGTGGGATCGAAATCGTAGGAACGATCAAGTTCTCTAACGACATGATTATAGATGGTAAGATCGAAGGTGAAATCAGATCAGATGGCGGACACGTTACCATCGGAGAAAATGCTAACATTAAAGGTGACATCATCGCTGGTGAGGTAAAGCTCTTCGGTAATGTAGAAGGCACTATCACATCCGATCGCTGTGTACTGAAGCCACACTCCAAATTAGAGGGAGACATCAAAACAAAAATGCTCAGTATGGATGAGGGAGCATCGCTTTCCGGTCGTACTGAGATTGGTGGTTAATATTATTTTAAGGTAAGACCATTCTAACGCAATTATTGATGAGATAGTTGCGTTTTTTATTCAGTGGCCGCAGCCTTCTCTAACTGCTCATCTAAACTCTCCCAATATGTTTCAAAAGTACCAAATTTCTCGAAAATACGATCTTTCACATCAGGAAATAGCTCTTTGAGTTTCATCAGATACTCTTCATCTGAGTTCATAAAAATTCTACCATCAGGGCCAAACAATTGAGTAAGGCTAATGTAATTAGAAGGCCTCCAATTCCAGTAACCTACCCAAGAGAAATGGGCTTTATATTCTCCTCGGGTGAAAATAAGTGCATCCTTCGTCTTACCTCCCATCCCAGTGTATGAAATAATAGTCTGATCATTATCCACTAACAATGAGTTCCCAGGGAAATCAAACTCATCCGCATTTCTACTATTTCCATTAGTTAAGTAATCTAACAAGCTAGGCATGATATCAAGCTGGCTAGCAGCTTTCTGTGGTAATCCTCGTCCGTAAGACTTAGGCCATTTGATCAGCATAGGCACTCGTATCTGCTCTTCCTCTAGTGAAGACACATGTAGCCAACCACCGTGGTCTTGAAGCTCTTCACCGTGATCCCCTAGGATGATGAGTATAGACTCATCATATTTACCTTTTTCTTTGAGAAATGTAATAAAGTCACCCACTAAATGATCACACCACGCGATGGAGTTGTGGTATTTATTGATCACTAATCTTAGTTCTTCATCATTAGGATTAGATGGCAGATAGGAAAGCTTACTATAGGGAGTGAAAGGAGGCTTAAACTTCTCGTGCCAAGTATAAAAAAAGTGAGACGAGTCAAGACCAACAATGTCAAAATGACCTCCATCTTTTCTTAATTCTATCTCTGTCTTTAAATCCTCAAATAATAAGCGCTCGCGCTCAGAGATATGTTGATTGAAAATAGGATCTCCTTCTCTATTATCTCGAATCGTTTTAAAAATATCTCCTTGCTTGCCGAAAAACTGTTTTCCCATATGGCGGTATTCTAGCTCAGTAGAAATATAGGCACTCAGCTCATAGCCTTCATTTTTAAATAATCTGAACGCATCTAAACCAGGCCACTTAGACTCCTCTTTGATTTCCTTATCCATCTTCCAATACAGCGGTAATCGACCAGTAAACGTGCCGAACCATGATACATGCGTACCATTCGAGCTAGACCAAGATTTCTCAATTTCCTGCGCATCCTCCAATTGAAACTGGAATAATTGCGGAGAAATCTCTGGTGTCAAAGCGTCTGCCCGATAAGACTCGATAAATATAAGGTAAATATCTGGCGTATGTTTTAGCTCAAGCTTCAGCTTCTTCTCGCTATTTGGGTTAATTTGTAGAGCTGTGTGGTTTTTGAATTCTACTTGAAACTCTGCTAATATGGAGTCGGCTTTAACCATAGACATTTGGAGATCAAATTCCGATGACTCGACCGCCTGATCACGTGTCCCTTTCCACTTACTGCCGATTGCTTGTTCCACTGTCGCGCCCAATATACTCAGCAATGCCACAGTCACTCCTGTTCTAGGAGACATCTTAAATCCTAATCGTTTAGAAAAAATATTACATAGCCAGACTATCAAAAACAGCACGGCCATGCTACCGCTTGCTAACAGCGCTAAATTCAGAATAGGCGTCTTAATGCCACCGCCTTTAAGCGCACCTTCAGGATCAAGAAAACCTTCTATTCCAGTAGAATTGACTAAGCTCATTAAGCTCGTATTCCAAAGTGTATGCGTGAAATAATCTGAAATAATCAGCAATGGAATGATCGATGAAATGGTCCAAATAATTGAGCGACTCCATTTAGGCGCCACATAGAGCGAACTCTGAATCACGATGTATAGTAGAGCAACCATTGCAAGCTGATTGAAGAAGCGATTTAAAAATATACTGAATTTATGCCAGCCATCAATATTACTAATATTATAAATAAGTAGCGTGTTATGGGTGATCAATATCAAAAAAATAATCAGATAAAAAATCGCATTCCAACTAGTCCGGGAAGATAACCAAACATAAATACGGTGAAAAATATTAGCGAATTCATCCTTCTTAGTTAGGTAACGAAGATTCTTGTAGAAGAAAATCACGTTCACTGTAATCCCTAAAATGAAGTAACTATAGCCTGTCACAACCCGTAAAAGTCCCAGAGTAATCAGAACCAATTCTGCCGCTAGTAGGCAGAGGGCCCAGATTGTTTTGTGTGAGAAACTCTGCTCAGTTTTATGCACGAGCTTCACATTCACATTCCAGATGAGTGAGCTAACAGTCGCTAATGTGAGCAGAATAATAATCCGCATGCTAAAATACTCATCTAGAGGGTAAAGCTCTTCTCCTCTCACCCCGAACTTATGCGCAGTGAGTAAAGGCACGA
>Ga0307981_1001213_pt1 | contig 23760 bp, 19 predicted proteins | sample OrgLakmetagen987_FD_201849 | JGI IMG/M metagenome (GOLD analysis project Ga0307981, IMG submission 201849) | Saline water microbial communities from Organic Lake, Antarctica - #987 | ecosystem: Environmental > Aquatic > Non-marine Saline and Alkaline > Saline | place: Antarctica: Organic Lake... | reverse complement strand
TCACCATTGATGGCCGTCAGCTCGGGCTTCGTGAAGGTGAGGCCTGACGGTTCAAGGTCAGACATGGTGCGGTTGCGTATACGCGGCGACGGCGATACAGGTGTGTATTAAATGCGGCGGCGGCAGTGAAGGCTGCGGCGGCGGCAGTATAGACGGTTACTAAGATCTATAGATGAACTCTCAAGGTCACTACTGCAGAGAGAGAGACGCGTGATGAAAACAGAGATCTTAGTAAATAGTGCCTTTATCCGATGCGCCGGCGATGGATCATATCTAGTAAGCGAGTAAGTGAACTGAGTCAGATGGTTTCAGTGCCAGTAGGACAGGGGTACGACAGTATCATCAACAAGAGGCCCTGTCCAAACGAAATTTTCGCAATCGCGATTCGATTCGACTTTCGATCGCGATCGTAGGGAAGCTGAGTCCCGGAACGGAGAAACTCTAGGCTATTGGCCCTAGGATCGCGATTTGGCCTCCAGGTTATTCGCCCTAGGATCGCGATTGGGCTCTCCGAAAACGGCGACACCAAACGAGCCCAATCGCGATCGTACTTTCGAATCCGACTTTCGTTTCAACCAATCAAAAAAGCTTTGACTGCACAAGACGTCGCAGCTTGTCCGGAGGAGGGCAAACGCGACGACAGCAGTGATAGTAGTGATGATGACTAAATACATCGTAGTAGATCTAGAGTTACTACTACAATACTACTACCACTATTATTATGTCCATTTTTTCTGGCGCTGTTTCGAAATGACGGTTCGGTGGAAATCTCCATCCTCGACTACTTTCACTAGTCGCTTGTACGGGGCTGACCCTATTACCAAATTCTTCGTTCGCTACATCGTCAAAGTGCTGTCCACCCCCAAGGAGCTCATTGGGACGACCGCCATCCAACTCCACACCACCATTATTTACAATCGACAGCTCGTCCCTTGCATTATGGCCTCCATCTTGCCATGGTGGTGCTAAGAACAGCACACAGCAGCGTAATAAAAAACAACAGCAGCAAGTATTGGTAAGTGAGCCAGGAGGCAGATCACCAAGGCACACGGCGGAGTAGGTGGCAAAAAGAATAATCCTTTGGAAATGACGGATCGCGATCGCGAAAATCTCGTTTGGACAGGATTCTCCAAGTTGAAGTAGTACTCAGAAGCTGATTACCAGTCTAGAACTGCGATCGCGGTCGAAAGTCAAATCGCGATTGCGAAAATCTCGTTTGGACAGGGCCTGACCATCACCCATCACAAATCACAAATCACAAAGCCAATATCACCACGAAGCCATTGACCATGAAGTACCTCGTTGCCACCCTTCTCCTTTCCCAGGCTACCGCCTTCACCCTTGTGAGCCAGCCTCGTGTACCTACAGCCCATTTTGCCAAGGAGTACACCACGATGGAGGGCGAAGGAAAGATTAACCTCAAGGTATGTCAAAGTTCCGGAACATGACGAGATTCGGGCAAAAATGGTGGTACCATGAAGTGACGACACGGCTTTCCGGTTTAACAAGAAGCGTCGTAAAGACATCTGTGCCCTTTTCATAGCTGCACTTGCATGCACGCTCTCATTGTGATGTTTCTTTTTCATTTATAGATCGCCTTGGATAGTCCAAAGGTCGCCACTATGGACGAGATTGAGAAGGGCAAGAAGATCTACTGCAGGTGCTGGTTGTCTGGCACCTTTCCTTTGTGCGATGCTACCCATGTCAAGTAAGTTTGCTAGTTCTTTCGTTCTTTCTCTCTTTGCCCCTACTCACACCCCGCTAACTATATATCTCACTCTTTAGGCACAATGAAGCCACTGGCGACAACGTCGGACCGCTCATTGTATCTGTCAAAAAGGATTAATTGAAGAGGAAGAATGATTAAGTAATCTGAGAAAATCAGAGGGGTATTGAATATAGCTATGCTACTTGTCCTTTTCTGCAATCTCTACTAGCTTATCATATATGTTTAGTCTAGCATGCTTCGAACCACGTCCTCTTGGAGAGTCAAAGGGCGTTTGCCCAGTCCAGTCGATAGGATCCCATTGATCGATTCGTGCTTACAGCGAGGACTCACACGGTGGAGCTTCTTCGTGGCATTCTCCGCTACAAAGGCTCGCGCTAGAGCGCGTCCCAGGGCAGCTCTCAGGTCACATACTTCCTTTTCCGTGGGTCCTCTCTCTAATGCACCCGTAGCAATGCTTTCAAACTGCATCAAGTGATCCGATAGCACGCATACTCCGTCCTTGTCAAATGCTGCAGTGAAGACTTCCTCCTCCTCCTTGTCAAAGATCATCGTGGCAACTCGCAAAAGCGGCCAGTGCATCGAAGCTCGGGCAAGGACACAGCAAGTACCCGACTTTTCGACCTTGCGTTCTTTCAACAGAGTGACAATCTGGCTCGCGGCCTGTTCGTAGTCCACTGTCTTGAGCATGGAATCAAAGATGGGCAAGACAGCATTCACTTCTCGCACAGCAGGGATTGTATTGGTGTCAAACTGAGCCTCTCGAAGAGCCGCAACCATAGCCTGTACAATCAAGTACGCGGAACGATCAATCTTTGCGATGCCATTCAGACACTGCATCAAATAGTCGGACGCCTCATTGCAAGCAACCGTCAAAGTTCGATAGCATGATCCTTGCGTGGGTGTGGTGTACACCAACGACTCCAACTCGATGCCATTCAAAAGCCAGTCTATTCCTCCTCCTGGTTGTTGCTTCTCAAGGTACCATCGGTATCGGTAAAGAGCAACACCCGTGCAGCCATCCAGAATACGCACGCTCTTGCGCTCCACGAGTGGGCGGCACAGCGCGAGCAATGAGCGGGCTTCCGCATCCGTTTGAGGAGCCTGGTGCTCTAGGATTTCCGAAATGGCTGCGACAATTGAGATGTTGCCTTTTTGAGTGGCGTACGGCAAGAGCAGTCGGATAGCCTGGCGTGCACCAACACCCGGTTGAGACTCGGCAAGAGACGATATAATCGACGAAGATGCTTCTGTAAGGTATTCAAGCTTTTGGAACGCGTAGTCGGACGGGATGTGATACGCTTCGGAAAACAAAGAGTACAAAAGTGCAGTCTACAACGAGAAGATAAAAGTAGAAAAGGTGAGACAATGCATCGTATGGTACAGTACACTACCCAAGCCTACTGATGCAGGCGTGTATTCACGTACCAAGACAGATGGAAACGCAGCTCCACTTCCACCTCCAAGAGTGTACATGGCCTGAATCGCTTCACCCGCATTTCCATCCATAATGTTGAGAATAACTTGATTCGTTGGCTCAGTCTCGTCTTCCCCGCAGTCCTGCATGAACTTGCGCGCCCGGGCCGACATGTGACGAGGGCGCAGGTCAGGCTGTCGGTACAACAATTCTGCCAAGAGTTTTTCCTTCCAATTGTCAAACGTAACTCGCGAAAAATCTCCCGTCAAGATGGACAAGAGTGAGTCGATTTCGGGAACACGACGAGTAATGTCAAAGGATGACTTGCGTTCGCGAAATATAAAGTCTCGAAAGAGTCGATGTTTGCGAATGGCAGCTTCCTGGTTGTAACTAACAGGGTAGTCGCCGGTAGCAGTCGTTGCATCGGCCGTGTCCTTTTCCCAAAACCGATAGTCCGTATCGGCAACTTCGAGACCTTCCAGATAGTAGTCGGCGCTCCCCAAGTCGTCCGAAAAATCCATATCGTCCGAAAAATCATCAAACAATGAACTCCTTCCACCCGGCAATGGCGCACGCGACAGGAGCTCTCTAATGGCGTGAAAGCCGGCCACCACTTGATTCATGTGTGTGACATCGTACGGATCCGTGGCTGTGGAAGATGTCAGCCCGTTGGTGCACGATACGAGAAGAGAATGTTTGGCCAAGACATCCCAGGCTCGGTCCAAGCAACCCCGTAACACCAAAGTGGTGACGAGCTTCCAATAAAGGGCACCGCCGCCAAACTCTTCGGGGTGGACCGAATTGAGCATTTCTTCTGTCGCGGCATCCATGGTTTCGGGCTCGTCCAAGTGATTGTAGCGCAGATAGCGGACTGTTTCGGCCGTGGCCCAGCCTGGGCAGTCCATGGGGTTCTGTAAGAGGTTATTGTCGTCTTGTGATTGTTCAAGAGGTATAAAGATCTGCGATTCCTGCATGACGGCGTGCGTAGCCTTGAGTAGTTCGTAGTTTGCCTTGACGTGTGCATCTGTAGTAGTGGTAGACTCAAGCTCCCATGATGTAATGCAAGCGTGAAGGGCCAAGCGGTACTCTTGGGAGAGCTGCTTCAAGGTAATGGAATATTCTGGTCCAGTAGCAGCAGCGGTATCGGCGTAGTAGTCTTCGTGCGCCTGGAGTACTTTCAGCAAGGCAGCGAGCTCAAAGTCGTCACAGCCTGTGCCTGGGTGCGATAGAAAGGTGTCGACCGCTGCCGGCTCTCCTTGCAGCAAGCTCGGTAGTAGCAAGGCGAATGGGGACTTGGGGTCCCAGGACATGGCCTTGGCCTTGGATGGATCGACTGAAGACGCCATCGTGAAAGAGTAATAATGGACGATGGACTATGCGGCGAACGGCGATAGCTAGAAGCGATTCCGGTATGATGCGGTTTGGTTTTTGGGCGGCGGTGGTTGATCTTAGCCTGAACCCTACTGCAATGGAATGTCCAGTGTCCAGTTCGGCTCTCTTAGCTAGTCTACTAAATTGTAACCAAAAATTTTTCAATGATTTGACTAGTAGAAGTCTCTAATAACTATAGCTAGCCGAAATACCTCGAATGGCCGCGACTCGCTCCTCGATTAACAACAGCGACTTTTGGAGCGGGTCGCTTCGATCCCTCTGCTCCATTTGCTGTGCCAGATCCTCACCGCTCAGTAGAGCAATCTCAGCAATGTGTCCTAGGAGAGGATGCGGGTGTCCTGACACGCCAAGAGCTGAAAAGACGTTGACGAGATAATTCAAATCAGCATTCAAGTGCTCGGACCCCTTCGGAGTCAAGGTGGGGATACGCATGACGCGCTCCAAGAGACGGCCGGCCACAGCAAGTCCCACAACATCCAGCCACGCGTTGCAAAAGGCAGAGCTCAGTTTCGCGGTTTCGTCTTCCTCCTCTTCGTCCTCATCCTCTTCAATTTCGGTGTATCCGAGAACCAAGGCCGAAAGATCCTTTCCGTCCATGAATGTTCCAATAACTCTCTCGGGATTGGACGAGCCAGAGGCATCCAAAAAGTCGCGCCAAGGTCTAACAGCCACATCGCGCAAACCGTCCATGACTTCGTTCGCCAATGCCAGAGCATTCAAGTCAGAGGCAAACGGTTCGAGTGCTTGAACCAACGACAGCATGTGCTCGCCAATCTGCGTAATATAAGACTGTGGCAGTGTTCCGTATGATGCCAGGTTGTCATCGCCGGCATCTTCTTTCCAGGATGACATGGAAGACATGGCCGTGAGATTATAACGTGGAACCGACGAACACACGTCAAAGACAAACGAATGACAGCTGTTGGCGAGACGTCGCGTGGCTTCGCCCGCTTCGGGATAGAGAGGGATGCTAACATCGGTCGTTAAACGCTGCAGAACTGCAACGGAAGAAGCCCCAGCGGCAGCGACCGTGTCTGTGTCGCCGCAGACTACTTCCGTCAGAAACGAGTCAATATCGACCACAGACATTGAGTCGGGCAACATATAGGAACCCTTGCCTGTCGTGGGTGATGTTGTCAAAGACGCCTCCTTGACCTTATTTGTTTGGACAGCATGAGCAGCCATGCGTTCCTTCAGGATCGCGAGTCGTTCCCTAGACTTGTCTTCAAAGGATCTCATGTCGCGGCGGAAGGACCCTGCGACCTTGAGCACTTCCAAGGCGCAAAGAACGTGTTGCTCGTCGAAATTGTCCGCCAACTGCTTTTCGTCCGCCGTCATGACGGCTGACAAGGTGTGAATAGCAATGGCCAATTCTCCAGCCTGTCCGCTGAGCAACTTGTCCACTGCTGATAATGCATTGGTGGCCGCGTAGCCCCCATTCAATAGTTCAAAGCGCGCGATAGCTCCTTCGGCTGCAGGGAACACAAGAGGCGCGAGACTCTGTAGGCTTTCCGAAGCGTTCTGCAAAGTCTCCAGCGCCGAGCCCCCGCTTGAAACTCCTTCGGCCGCTTGTCGAATGTCTTTTGCCATGGCCTGTGCCTCCGTGGCCGAATTCTTTGTTTCCAACTCTGGCAACTTTTGCTGATACCCCACAAAAGGCGAAGCGACTTGTAGAAAGACTGCAGTCATGTCGTTGTAGAGTCCAATACCACCATCTCCCGGAATCAGGTTGGTCTCCACCATGTCCAACCAACCTCCGGCAATCGATTCATACGCCAGTGAAAGGAATTGCAATGTGGACTCGTAGACAGTACAAATGGACTGGAGAGAACCCTTGACAGATCCTACTGGATTCGAAGGAAAGATGGATTCCAGGCGACTCTGGAACGATGCCAATATGGGGCGGAAACACTCGGCAAAGACCTGAGAGATACACGGACACGCAAGAAGAAGTGAGTTAAGATCTGCCTACAAAATGCGGCACACACTCAACAAGTATTCTGCACACAACGCTTACCTTCAAGATAATTTCCGTGACTAATTCGGGTCCAAACACTTGCATACTCTGGCGGCGCTCTTCCGTCAGGAGCGACAAAACCGCATCAAACCATCCCGGCAACCAAACAGCAAACGAATCTTCTTGTACAGGCTCTTGCGAGTACGAGGGTCGGTAATCGAACCAGGCCTTGTGCATGGCCGCAGGTCGAATCTTGACGTATTCTTCCTTCAAGGCGTCCATTTTGTCCAACTTTGTATATAGCGAAACGCACTGCTGCAAGGGTGCCAGCCGCGTGCTCATGTTTTGCAGGGCGTGTTTGAGTTGGGGCTGCAAGAGGACCGAGACTTGTTGTCGGATTCTCTGAATGGCTTGCTCACGTTCTTCTGGGTTGGGCATTCCTCGGAGTGCACGTTCGCCGTTCTCGAGCTGTGCCAAGGCGTTGACGGCTTCCGTCAGATTCTGTTGGGCGAGCAATGGCGCCACGGCTGCTAGCGTACTGTCCCAGGTGGCGGCTGCTGTAAGAATATCTTTGGTTCTCGTCAAGTTGGCTTGTAGAGCGTGCAGGGTAGATAATGTTTCGAGGGAGGACGAGACGTCCTCTTCCGTGTCGGTAACGGCAGTACTCTCCAGCAACGAAAGCGCGTCCATTCGGAGGCCTTCCAAACCAACGCCCACACGTCCGACATCGGCGGCACATCGAGGTAGGACAGCCTGGAGTTCCGCACCGATGCGACCAATGTCTTCGTGACAAGCTTGAGTCTGTAACTGTAGTTGCAATGCTAATTGCGCCATGCGCTGCTGCAGATCCTCGGTGTCGCCCTGATTGGAAGCGTCTTCCAGAGCCAAATTCAGGTACGAGGCAACGGAAAACTGCGAGGAAGACGATAGAATCGATGACAGTCGTTCATCGACCGTTCCCACAGCGGTATTCGTCGAGCGACCAGTTGATAGAGGGGGAGACGACACCATTGAGCTCATATTAGCACTGGGTGACGCCATGGTGAAGCAGCGGCAGTTATGACCTTTTCGCCTTTTCGTTTTGCGCTTGCGTTGGCTCTTTTCGTCCGTCTGTCCGTCTTTCGAAAGAGCTGGCGTCCGGTATGCGGTTTTGCCACAATGGTAAAAAGGTACTAGTAAAAGGCCTCTACTGCAGCTCCACGAGCTAGAGAGGAGAGTTGAAAGACCTTGACTATACCAGCACAGAGTAAGAGTAGGAGAGACATAAACTTATTGATTACGGAGACCTCGTAGTAGATAGAGCGGGATTCACTCTCTTTTCCATATTTTTGGGGTTGACAGTGGCGCAATAGGATCAACGCCGTGCCGCTTGAAACAGTGTTGGAACGTTGGCTATATACGGTTCGGATGCCGAAAGTCTTCACCAGCGGTGTTTAGTTCAAATTCATCCATGAAATCATCCAATCCATCATCGTCGTCAACGTCAACGTCAACGTCATTACCGGCGCCCTTTTCGTCGTGACTCTCACCCGAATCAGCATTCACCAGCTGATCCGTGGACCTGCTCGATTCTCGATCGTAGTGTTCACCCCCCGTCAGTTTACCAAACTCGTCCAGTTCCGCCATGACATCATCCACAGTATCAGTAGCAGCTGCCGAAGAAGACAGTACTTGCGATCCATCCGCAAAGACCCACGTGGTTCCTGCTGGACGATCCTTGTTTTCTTGCGACAATACAATGGAAATGGGAGTATTGCCCGGCAGTTTTTCGGGTGCACCCACGTCCTCCTTGCCGCCAACCTCACGGACCAAGTCGCACACATTGACCCGAATGCTCTCCTTGGCTGTTACTCTTGCTGCCGCGTCGCTCATGCCTTGCAAGTACTTGCTGGCCAATAGTTCTTGACACGTTGGTCGCTTGGCGGGGTCCTTTTGCAAACAGACCTCCACCAAGGCACTAAAAGCCTTTGAGAATTCTTCGCCATTGTCTATATCGTCGTCCACTTCGTCCTCGTACGAATCCAAGGAGGGTGGATCTTCTTGAATAGTCAGAATCAGCACCTTCATGGGCGGATACTTGGCGTACGGCGCGTAACCCTTGGCAAGTTCCAAGGCGGTAATACCGAGGCTCCAGATATCCGCCTTGTAGTCATACCCGTGTACTTGCTCCATGACTTCCGGGGCCATCCAACAGGGCGTTCCTACAAATGTCTTGGCCTTTTGTTGCTGCGATCCAGCATTCACGAGCCATCCAGACACTCCAAAATCGGCAATTTTCACGTCGCCGTTGCCATCCAACAAAATGTTACCCGCCTTGATATCGCGGTGAATCTGACCATTGTCATGAATGTACTGCAAGCCCAACAAGGTTTCGTGTATAATATAGAGAATGTGCGGTTCCATGTTTACTCTTGTGCCAGCAGCCGTCTGCGCTCGGAGCGCTCTTCGCGCCGCTTGCAAGCTGTGCAGGGAACTACCCTTGGTCATGAGCGGTGTGACCAACCATAGATTCGTGTCGGGAACAAAGGCAGTGTAACAAGTGAGCACGTTGATGTGCGACGAGAGTCGAAGCGCGTGGACTTCTTGCCGAATCTCGGTGAGATTGGTATCCACGTGATCGAGATTCTAGCAGTAGGATTATATATGATGATGTAGTAGCGCAAGTAGGAGCAATAATAAAGTGAGTGGAATGAAACGGATGTTTCCTATAGAGTCATAGGGACAGACAAGAGATTGACTTACCAGAACCTTGACGGCACAAACGGCGTTTGTTTCGGGTATCCGCGCTTTCCAGACGGTGGCAAAGGCGCCTTGTCCAATCTTTCCAATCAATTCGTACGCGGCAGGGTTGGTGGGCCATTCTACGGGCGCCGGTGCTGTTGACGGCACCGCAGGTTCGGCGACTTGCGATGGAGGAGCGTCCGCCATAGTATATAACTTGTTCACTGGTCTCTGGATTCTGGGTGTTCGTACTGGCAAAGTAGGTCTACGGGTGACCTAGTAGAGGCACAAGACGGCAGCGGGTCTTTTTGTCTTTTTCTCCGGCCCGTCATCGTCGCGGCGCGAGGCGCGGCACATGCTTTTGAGGGGAGGGCGCGACGAGGCGACCGAGCCCAAACGATGAGATTCATATTCATTCCTCTTCCGAATACAAAAAACCGCGCGAAGTTGGTTCGCGCCCGTCTGTCCGGATCCTTCTTTCGCGGCGTTGCAACTTCCCCAACCGCCTCACGATGGTGACCGGATTCCACACTTTCACCCTGTCCAAAAGAGTGCCTTGCTTAGTAGACTGTCTCACTGTCTCTGCTACCTACTTCACTTGGACCAATACGACCATGACGGAAGCTTCTGAAAACGCTATCTTGACGTATCTATCGACGGATCCCGCGGCCGTGATTGAAGATACCTTTCCCTGGGCTGCCGCCAACAAACTCGATCACCTGCAAGTCGTTGGAGCCCTCAAGAGTTTGCACGCTGAAGATTATGTCGCCACCTCCGACCTTGCCACTTCCTTCTTTACCCTATCCAAGGAAGCCGAAACCATATTGGCCAATGGCTCGCAGGAAATAATCGTGTTGCAGGCGCTGGAAACGGCGGGCAAGCTCAGCATGCCCGATCTCCAAAAAGCCGTTGGAAAGGACGTTGCCAAGATTGGCATGGGCAACTGCATGAAGAGCAAGTGGCTCAAGAAAGAAGGAGCCGATTTGGTGCCTCTCAAGGCAGTTACAGATGTTCAGGATGAAGTGCAGGAGGCTCTCAAGGCGCTGAAGGAGGGAAACTTTGCAACGCACGCTATAGACGATAAGGTACGTTGGTTGTAATGTGTTGCTGTTGTTATGAAGGTCGGTGCAACGCTAGTATTCTGGCGTTCCTGTGGTAGAGGAGCATGATTTCTCACGAACTGTTGGGCTCTCTTTGTTCTAATAGACGGTTACGGTTCTAAAGCGACGAAAATTGGTCAACTTGGTAACCCAAAAGTCGCTCAAGGTCCAGCGCGGTCCATCCTATGCTCCCAAACGTGTCAAGAAAGCGGCCGACTTGACCAAGGAGATGCTCGATTCTGGTGCCTGGAAGACGACTACCTTCAAGCCATACAACTTCATGACACTAGGAGAAAAGGTGGGCGGTGGTTACTTGCATCCCCTTCTCAAAGTCCGTGCTGAATTCCGCAAAATTCTCATGGAAATGGGGTTTTCAGAAATGCCCACCAACAAGTGGGTCGAGTCGTCCTTTTGGAACTTTGACACCCTCTTTCAACCCCAATCGCACCCTGCTCGTGACGCGCACGATACCTTTTTCATCAAGGAACCAGCCAGTACAGTTTCGGTTCCGGAAGAGTACTACGAACGGGTCAAGACCATGCACGAAAAGGGTGGTTCCGGTTCGATTGGTTACCGTTACGATTTCAAACGCGAGGAAGCCTTCAAGAACTTGTTGAGAACGCATACGACGGCTGTTTCGTCGCAAATGTTGTACAAGCTTGCCAACCAGGAAGGTGGCTTCAAGCCGGCCCGATACTATTCGATTGATCGCGTCTTTCGTAACGAAAGCATGGATGCCACGCATCTTTGTGAGTTTCATCAAGTGGAAGGCTTGGTGGCCGACTATGATCTGTCCTTGGGTGATTTGATTGGTACCATTGAAACTTTTTTCAAAAAGATTGGCATTACGCAGTTGCGCTTCAAGCCGGCCTTTAATCCGTACACGGAACCGTCAATGGAGATTTTCGGCTACCATCCCGACTTGAAACAGTGGACCGAGATTGGTAATTCAGGCATGTTTCGTCCCGAAATGTTGGCGCCGATGGGTCTGCCGGACAATGTTCGCGTGATTGCTTGGGGTCTATCGCTGGAACGACCCACCATGATCAAGTACCGTATCAAGAACATCCGTGATCTCTTTGGACATAAGGTGGAAATGGCACGAACCCGGACAGCTCCCATTTGTCGTTTTGATCCGGCGGTCTAGTAGATTAGTAATAAACAAAGTGACAAGAATCTCCCCGTTACAGTTATAGTTTACACTTGCCATTCATTGAAAAGAATCCATCTCTTCCTCATCACTGCCGTACAGTTCTCCCCAGAAATCATCGTTGTCTTCACCGGTCATGCTCTTCATCTTGAGAGTGCCACCAGGAGTGAGCCTAGCATTCATGTCTACATCGTGCTCGTACACTGCTTCCGATAGACTTCGTGGAGCCTTCATGCCAAGAGCCTTCGGCTTCTTTTTGAGCTTTTGGTTGCGCGAGACGTCGCGTTTCATTCCTTTGAGGTAAGACTTGTAACCAGCCTTGGGTCGAAATTCAAGTGGTTCCGAGTCGTACTCCGTAGAGATCGTAGCCACCACAGCCCTCTTCGCATCCACCTTGATGGCACTTGCGATGTCCATCATCATGATAGAAGCGCCCGTCGCCGCTCCGCCAACATTCTCGTCTCTCATGGGAGTCGAGTTGAAGATATCGTCTTCGTCTTGGAAAGCAGCAGGTGCGGGACTCTTGGGGGTATTCTTTTGTTTCTTTCCACGTTTGGGGTTCGGTGTTTGCACCAGAGAGAACCACTTGTCCCTGCATTCCATCGCAGACTTGTCACTGACAGATTCAGCAACATCGCTCCAAAACGTTCCCGAAAGAGAATCAGCTTTTCCGTGCGCATTCTTTAGCTTCAAAACATCCAGTGACGACCACCCGTCGGCGGAGACAATCTCGAGTTTGGGAGTGGGCTGCTTCATGAAAGGCATTTTTCGTTCAATCACTCGAAAGCCAAGAGCGCTTTTCTTCTTCACGACATCGGTAAAGGGGAGAGGCAAAGTTTTCGGAGAGCGACACAATTCTTCTTCTTCGTCTGAGAGATCGCCATAGTTGCCAAGTCGTGAAGGTTCTGCACGATTACGATCCGATCGCCGAAAGGTCGCGTCGTCGTTCTCAGTTTCCGAGACTGTGTCTGTGGGATCGAGGGAGGCAGTTGCTTTCCGGAGAGTTGCGTCCTCCCTATCCGGTTCTGCGTACACACCCAAACGATCCGTTTCCACGCGCGCTCGGCGCGATCGACGAATCATTGGCTCCTCATTGCTGACGTTGTCGCTGGTGGTTACAGTGCATGGCTTTGTTGGTGTGGTGCGCCCCCGTGGTGGCTTTTGGTCGCGCGGAGCTTGTGGCTTTGTTGGATTTGGCCCGGCTGGTCGGGCAGGCTGACTACTCGGTGCTGTCTCTTCAACATTTCGCGTTTCGCTATCCTTGTCTGCTGCAAAATATTCGACAGAGGGTGGTTCATCCTCAATGTCCATTTCATCAGGAACCTTGTCAACCGGTAAATCATCTTCAGCCATGACTGTATTGCTGGGCGGCTGCTGCTGGGCGTTAGACGCGTCATCTGCCATGTTGCATACATCGATACTTTCCGTCTTGACCTCTTCCTCTGTCTTGGAAATGGGTGAGAGAGACAACAACGGCTCGTCCATGCTTGCGACAGAGCCCGATTCGGAAATGGGCGACATGGGTGGCAAACCATCGGGTAGGGTACTGGATGCAACTGTCTCGACGGGAGGTTGCTTACGACGTCCCAAAATGACTCGTTTCAATGCCGACTCAATCTTGGGTGGACTTTTCTTTTCATCCCGTCGCTTCACAACTACGGCTGCCGCTGGTGAAACTTGTTCTGTCGCCTGGCGTTTGTATCGTCGTTTGGACAGTTTGGGAGAGAGAAAGCCGCCGCGCTGCTTCTTTTTGGCGGCAACAGGCGCTGCTGCGACGATAGAATCAGACACCGCCACGTTGATCGCGTCCTGGAATGTGGGTTCCGCTGCGGTTGCCATCTTTGACAGAACCTTGGAGATACGCGTCTTGGGCTGGGAAGTTGAAGCAAGTGAATCCATTCCCACAGCTTTCGTTGCAAAGGCGCCCAGCCCCACAGCATTCGGAGGTAGCTTTTTCATGTCTTGCTTTCTTTGTTTACGAACAAGAATCTCGTGGCGTTTGCTCCGTTGGCCAGCTGTATTCCGTAACGACTCGACGACAGTTGCTGTGGTGGTAGTTGGTTCATCTCGGCGTACATCTTCGAGAAGAAAGGAGCCTAATCCTTCCGTCAGTGCAGGATGTCGCCGAGCGGATCGAGAGGGCGGCTTTTTGGTACGACACGGAACACTGGCTTGTTTCTTCACTAATTTAAACGTCTTGGTGCAATCATTCTTTACAGAGACTGGAACTAGGACTGAGGATTCCGTGGCAAAATCACCGAGGCCCCCGTGTAGGCTGGAGGGTTCACAAGGTGCTTGGACGAGGAGAGACCTCATCGGCTGTGTATGTTGTCGCGACTTAGCCAAGGCGGTGCCGTGGCGTTGGCATGGTTGCAGGGATAAGTTTTCCAGAGACGATAGAACATCGACTTCGATATCACGGCTCTTGGCTCCTTTGAGTTGGACAAGGTTTCCGAGCGAATCACCTGTCGCGACGCGGTGATTGTTCTTTCGCACAAAACCAGTCGTTGCTCCAAATCGCTTTCCCGACGGCTTTTGCTGGTAATGGGAAGTATACGAGCTGGATGGTAGCATGCCCAACATGCCTAGACTATCCGTGACACAGTCGGCGTGCATCATTCGCTTTGAGCTACCGTTTGTTTTGCAGGGCTTGGATGGAGTCTCTACAAGCGAGTCCAGTTCTGGTAAGAGCGCTTTTCGAAACAGCGACTTCATGGATACGCGAATGTCTGTTCAAAGATAGCTTTGTTAACAACGAGCGACGATGATGGCTGACGGAAAGGTGATCACCATGGTCGAGAGAACAAAAATGAGGATCCTCTCAACGAACGAACGGCCGGCAGAAGATATCCTCAGCTCTGTTTATATTCAATAGACACGTCTGTCCGTGTCCGTTTTACACGTCAGCAAGAACAACCTCGAAACCAACGACAACGAAATCCTAACGGTACGGTATCACCGACACCGACCACCATGATGCGCCAATCATATATCATTTTCTAGTCGCTGTGTTGTTCCAGAGAAACTTGAATTCTTGTACAGAACACTTAAGCCATCCATACATCCCATTGAGCCTTTATCTGTCACTAGCTGCTTCAATTATGGTTCCAAACTACCTGCTCCGCTCCCTTGCCGCCAGATCGATTAGACCAGTCGCCATCATGCGAGCAGCGAATACCTTTCCCAGTACCTCAGCTATTCGCCCTTCACTTTGCTTCTACTCTTCTTCCAGTAAGTACTCTCAGGAGTTGCAGTAGTGTCCCATTGCTCCTTATCTCAATCCCGCTTTCTTTCTCGTGTCGTTTTAGGCATTCGGTTAGCTGAAACGGTGCCCATTACGTATATTGAAACCGACGGCACCGAACGCACCGTGGATGCCGAGATTGGAAAGAATCTACTCGACGTGGCTCACGACAATAATGTGGAACTGGAAGGTGCGTACTCTGCAAGGCAGAGTTTGGAAAATCCAACGCAAATGGTTGGTCTCACACATTGTCGCTCGTTCTCTCACTATTGTCAGGTGCCTGCGGAGGAGAATTGGCATGTTCGACCTGTCACTTGATATTTGAAAAAGAAATATACGATACACTGCCGGACAAGGAGGACGATGAAGACGACATGCTGGATTTGGCCATGGAAGTGACTGAAACGTGAGTGCCTGTCGAGATGCCACTAGACTAGACGAATGAACCATTCTGGACTTCACCGACGACGACTCACTAACAAGCGCATACTCACGGATTCTTTTCGTTTCTTACCGTTATACAGGTCCCGGCTGGGTTGTCAAATATACGTCCGCAAAGACTTTGCAGGTATCAAGGTACGTTACGTTGGTTGGTGGAAGATTGACTACTTGCTCTATTAATGGCGCGTGGCGTGGAGACTGTTAAACGTATTCTCTCATACTCACACGTATGAATACACTGCTTTATAGGTGCGCATTCCTGACGACGGATTTTAAAGGATTCAGTAGTTTTAAGTATCATACTGTTGACAGCCTTTGCCTACAGCAAAAACGGACGAGGATCATGGCGAACATGCACAATGTAATACTGAAGTCCGTTGTTGCGTATCCATAGCTGTGGGACTCTCGCGAGAGGCTAAACACTCTATAATAGAGGCTCGATCGAAACAAGCTGATAAACAACTCCGATTAGTCTACTGTAGTCTACCGTACCTACGGTAATGATCTTGCACCGTCGCTCGGGACCCGGACCCAGAGATCGGTCCGCTGACGGACTCAGGGGTACATAAAACTCATCCAATCTTTTAAGGATTGGATGAGTTTTGCCGGTAGGCCCTGTCCAAGCGAGATTTTCGCGATCGCGATCCTACTTTCGATCTCGATCGTAGTTTCAGACTGGTAATCAGCTTCTGAGTACTACTTCAACTTGGGGAATCCTGTCCAAACGAGATTTTCGCGATCGTACTTTGGATTGCGATCGTAGTTTCGGTCAGAGAAGGAGCCACCTCTGTGCATTGATTGCCTGCCTACTGCCTCAGTTACCAATACTTGTTGCTGTTGCTACTGTTTGATTGTACTGTGTGTTCTGAGCAGTATGGCAAGTTCGTATTAGTATTGAATGCTCGGTCTATCGCCGTCAATGATGGGCGTCAGGAAACAGATTGTATTACTAGCTAACGATGGCGTTGTGCAAACTGCACAACTTTTGTATTGGGGCGGGGGACTCTTTGGAAATCTTTACAGAAAGTAACGAGTCTATTCCCAGTAGAGACGAGCTATCGATTGTCAATAATGTCGGTGTGGAGTGGCAGAGTGGTTGTCTTCTCCTTGGAGGTGGACAGCACTTCGACGATGTGACATATGACAAACGAGGACATAGGTAACTCGTGTAAACTACCCTAACCTACAGTCGAGCATGGAGATTTCCACCTACCGTCGTCTCCAGACAGAGCCAGAAAAATTGGACATATTAATACCAAAGTAGTAACGCAAAACTAGTTCTACTACCATATACTTAGTCCTCATCGCTCACTGGTGTCGTCTTTGCCTTGCCCCCTCCTCAGGACTCAGGACTGATATTGAACAAAGCTGCGCTTGCTAGTGGGGACTCCACGTTGTCCCGCTGATGACTTGCAGTTTTTCCGTCTCTTCCACATGATCAACGGAAGAGGAACTACTGAGAGATCCAACAGAGAGTCTGACACTGACATGTCTTCGTAGGTTGCTGGAGTGAGCTTGTTGTGGTGTGGCGTCCGCCGCGACATTTGTTTTTGAAGACGTTTGATTGGTTGATTTGTTGAAACGAAAGTCAGATTCGAAAGAAGTACGATCTCGATTGGACTAAATTGGTGGATCGCGAAAATCTCGCTTAGGCAGGGCCTAATGTACCCCTGGACCTGAACGGACTTGCTCACTTTGGGTGGGCCGGCTTGGGCGGTCGCTATTACTTCGTTACTTTAAAAGAAAGTATAGAAAGCAAAAATTAGGAAATATATTTGGCCTAAGTAAAAGTTGACATAACTCGACGAAAAAGTCGGCCTCGTCTCACAATTATTTTCGTTTGTATTTCAAAGAACAAAACACGACCATCGTTTGTGACCGGTATCCTGGATACCGGTACCGGTAGGTACGAACTAGTCGTAGGAAGGTCATTGATATAGCACAAGAATACCCATAAAGTTCACTGAACGTTTTGTTGGTTGTATACGTACCCCCTTACAACTGTTCCAAAGCAGAACGGTATACCAACTTCTTCTCTTCACCAAGATGTCGGATCATCTCCAAGGCACATTCGTCCCAAGGAGGCCCACAAACGGCGATATCTTGAAGTCAAGTAGCCGACACCCCAAGATCATTCCGGGTTCGCTTGTGTCTCTTGACGGCGAGAGTTTGATGCTACCTTCCGGTAGCGAGTTTCCCGATGAAATGTCATCTATGAATAGTTCCATCTATCAAGACAAAGGTAGACGTGGACCTACCGGAATGAACATCAACACGGAAGTACATCTAAGTGACACCTCCAACACTTCCTTTGATAATGAGGCAGTCGCGCGTGTTGTGGCGGTGGTGGAAAAGCAAGAGAGCATTGACCAGCCTGTTCCTGAGGAAGATGAATATCGCCCCGGCAAGGCTACTTCCTGCATTCCACTTTGGATTAAACGAGCTCCGTTCTGGCTCAAGCTTATGCTCGTGGCTAGTCTCTCCCTTTTAGTTGCTGCTTCCGTCCTCGTGGGCTTGGGAGTAGGCATGTCCAAAGACGATGGTCCTACCGCCGCGTCACAGAATGTTCAGAGTCCTACTGGTGATTTGACGAGGCCCTTCGATCAACCGCTCACAGCTACAGCCATCTCTTTCATTCCCCGCATACAGATTGCGACTTTCCCGACGTCGCCTTTTCTCACTGGCAAGACTATCTGTTGGATTACGAGACCAAGTACTGGGATCCGTCACCACTTTGGAGTGTATCACGGCAAAGCGACCGCGATTACGAGGAGAACTTTGAATTTGTTTACAATGGCGTTATCTTCGTCGGTATCAACTTGGTCGCAGGAACACAACTCGATGAACAAGCATGGCAGAATCGTCTAGAAGCGAACTTGGACTGGATCGATGAAGCTTACACTAAGTCCAGTGAAGGGGCGCAAGTAATGGTTATCTTTGCCCATGGTGCTCCTGGGTCGGCATTGAATGCTCCTTTTTACGCTTCTTTTTTCGAGCGGGTCGCCGACAACTACAGCGACTTGAAGGTTGTTCTGATCCATCGTAACTTGATCTCCCAAACAGGAGGAAAGAACAAGGATTACCAAGGCATTCCAAATTTGGAGGTTGTCGTCGCTGAAGGAGCCATTTGGCCACCACTCCGGGTAGAGATCGATTTCACAGATGGGGTAGAAGTGCGAATGGATCAAGAGGAGTGGTACGATAAGCTTGTTCAAGGGGGCTAGAGGTTCTCTTTTTGTCCAAATACGTCTCTACGCAGTAATAAATGTATTTTTTTAAATCATATCAAATGTGTTTCTTAGTTTTGCTACAGTACAATTCGTAGATTAGAAGAGGGTATTGAGCCATTTGCTCGACAGTCGTGCCTGAAAGGCAAACTCTTTGTCGTCCGGCATGGTGCTCTTGATGTGACCTAGGGGAAAGTACAGACTCACAAACTGTCCCACCATCGGAAACGAAGAAAGCGGTCCACTTATCTTGACCTTATTAAAGACGTCACTTTGACTCTCCAAGCGATCCGACATGGTCGCTTCTGTCTCGACGGTGTGCGAGAGCTCGTTCGCTTCGCAGAAATTAATGAGCTTTGTGTTCTTCGGATCGACTGATAGTTCGACCTGATCTCGTGCGTTTGTTGTGTAAAACAACAAATGGATCGGCGCCACATCATCCCAAGTAGCGTCGGCGGGACAGTGCAAATATGTCTTGAATCCTAGTGGAGGTCTCTGGAGTCCCCACAACGCTGTACGCGACTTTCCGAAGCCTTGCTTTGGATTCATCTTGGCAACATCCTGCAAGTACTCAATGGCGACGACGCAAAAGCCTCGAATGGAAGTATTCTCAATGTTTTCCAGCAAGGCTTTAGTATTCTTTTCAAAGTACTCATTGACCGGGCGTGATTTCAGATACTCCTCGGTATACACCGTATCGTACGATGGATTGGGGCTTGGTGTGACTACTGGAAACTTGGTAAAGGTATTCAACTGACTTCTCGGAGGAAACTCTCCAAATATTTCACCCTCTTGTGGTCGCGCCTGGCACGTCAGAGCCGCTGGCATGGCAGCGTTGTCCGAACTACCCACTGTGTACACCACCATGCCCGTCTTTTCAAACATGGACAAGCCAAGCTTGATGACCTCACTCCGAGGACCGTTGATAGCAAGAGAAATGGGCTGATTCTCATTCAACCAAGCCGCCAAACGCTTCTGAACTTTCACGTCGGAACAGTCCATGCGAGAGAAGTCCACGGCAACCTTACGCCAAAACTCGGCAAGACCCGGTGCCGGCAAGTCGTCTGACACTTTAAATGACGCGTCCGTTTCCTCGTGCAAGCTGTAGACAGTCGTATCGGGTGCCACTGTCCCCGCGTGTTTCGCAAAGACTCCATCAAACATGGACTTTTGGATAGCCACGGGTGCCGCCTCGAGGTGCTCCACCTTGTCAAAGACTGAATGCAGGTCTTGATCAGTGGTGCCCGGCGGCACGACCGCGTGACGCAAGGCTGTACACTGTCCCGAACTCTCAATCGTGGCACTGGTCCGAATGGCGTCTCGCATTTCCTTGCTCAAGGTACCACCACCCGTGACCATTAGCGTGTTGGGACCTCCGGTCGACGCCACGGTATTCGGGTAGTTGCTCTTGATTTGCGCCGCCAACTCGCGAGAGCATGTGGTATACAAGTTGCCCGTTTGGTCGGCACAGGAAGCGGTAATGTCGACAATGTCAGGTACCGAACACGACAAGAACGTGACCATGCCCGGGTCCACTTTGTGTTTCTCCAACATGTCCACCAACAAGGCCGCCCACCGGTAAGCATGCTGCTGAGTGTTGCTTCGAGACAGAATTAAGCATGGAATGCCCACTTCCAAGCTCCGCAGTGTCTTGCGCGAAAGGTCAAGAAAGTTGGTAAAGTTGGACACGCAACTCACGTAAATGGCTTGACGATTAATGGCAACGATTCCCTCCGCCTCGTCGGCTAGCAACATGTCGTTCAAGCGCCGTTCAATGACATTGGCCATGATGGCTTCTTCAATTTCGGTCATGCCATCTTGCTTTTGAAAGTCGACACATTGATTACCAATCAAAAAACCGGGCCAGTCGGTAAACAAGTCTTGTTCTATTTGACGAATGGCGCCGCGCAAATCCGTGGTTGGGGAAGTGTGGGTGCGAATGTGTTGCTTCAACTGCTCTACTTGGGCTGGCGTGGCTAGAATCTGACTTCCATTGACAGCACCCAGGGCGTTGACCGTGTTTATCGAAGGCTGCTCCGATCCATCCTTCAAGGGTCTGCCTTGGAGGATCGAGACAATCTGTGTGTGTATGTATGTGTGTGTGTGTGTGTAGCATATTATAGTGGTTGAGAAATGAGAATGCAATCCGCGACCGTTGGGGAGTACTAGCTAGTACCCAAAGGAAGGAATCGAATCACTGAAGCTGCATCGCACGTACCGGATCCGTGTACCACTTTTCTGGGTCAAAGTCCTTGTCGAGATAGTCCATGGCTTTCTGTCGGAGACTGGCAGTGTCGGGAGTGGGAAGATTGACAAATGCGGCTGCATAGTCCGACGACGCAAAGTGAAACGAACGAACGTTCTTGGACATGGTCATTTTGTTGTGGCTGCCGCAAAGCAAGGCGAGACGACGAGCAGCCAAGGAAAGGCGGCTACCAAAGAGTGCCATGATTGCTGGATGGTTTGAACGATCGCAACGGGTTGGATATGAACGACAAGTGAGAAGACCAGCTTGCTTCCGAAAGATCGTCGTGTCAACAACATGATGGTTCGATGTTCGATCTGCATCTTACCAAAGAACAAACAAGAAGAAACGGATTCGTGACTTGTAAGGGACTCGTATTGACGTGAAGTGAAACGGTTCTTTCAAAAATATCTAAAATCTTAGACTACCCTTTCATATTCTGCTCTGCACCATGGCGGCCCCGAAATGTAGCGCCCGCATGCTACCTCGATGTCTAACGACTGCAAACAGGCCTGAAATACGCCAGAAGGTCTTTGCATCTACACGCCGCAGCTCACATTGGTGGACTGACCCTAGCAACAACGTCAAACCAACTCGGCCTGGCCCGTCCGCTTCAACAGCTGGAGATTCATCGCCCTCTTTCAAAGTAGCCCGCGTCTCTCATTCGGGCGAGCTGCGGATTGTTAACCTCAAAACAACCGAACTTCTTCGATCTGCCAGTATATACGCCCGTGATCTCTTTACCTTGAATCTCACCAGTCGTCAAGAAACACGACGTCAGGGACCCGTCCGACGAACGCTGTCGGCCATCATGCCGCGAACCGACTTGATTGTCTTGTCGTTTGGCAACGTGCGTGCCGTGGCTGGATTGGATCATGTATTCTTGTTTGATGCTCACAGTCCTCTCGTACAAGACTTTGCGTCCGAGCTGGCCCTTTGTTTCAGTAACAATAACAAGGGTCTCACGGCCGAACCCAACGAACTCATTTTTCTGGAACAGGTCCTGCGTGATACCATGGAGGCCTACAATAGACGGCTGCGCCTCTTTGAACCCATTGTGGATTCCTTTCTAGATAAGGTCCAGAACGAGGTCTACAGCGACACCGGCGTGCATCAACTAGTTCCACTGAAAGATTCACTACAATCGTTTGAGATATCTGTCAAGCAGAACTTGGAATGCTTGACGGAACTGCTCAACAATGATCAAGAAATGCTGGACATACTCCTGACGGAGCAAGCAGCGGCGAAGGCAGCTGGTACAACCATAGACTTTTCTCGGCACGAGCACGTGGAACTTTTGGTCGGCGTGTACGCGCGACAATTGTCCAATATTGTCATGGAAATCGCCTTTTTGTTGCAGCGGCTGCAGTCCAAGCAAGAGTTTGTCGCATTGGCCTTGTCAGGGTACCGGAATAGAATGATTCGCATGAATGTGCACATTGGTATAGCGGGGCTTTCAATGGGGTTGGGTACGACGATTGCGGGATTTTTCGGAATGAACTTGATTACGGGCCTCGAGACTGTGCCGTTTGCATTTGGGTCGGTTGTGTTGGGATCAGGTTTGGCAGCGACGGGTATTGCGGCCGGGTCGCTCAACTATTTGAGCGGGCACAAGATGCAAATGCGAGCGGCGCAGCGAATGGAAGAGATTGATACGCTAGCGGGAGCCTTGAGTGATATGTGTGCGCTCGACTATACCGTCAAGACCACTATTGAGAATGGCAAGAAAATTGATAAGGAGGAGTTTCGAAAGACTTTAAAGAAGGCCCGACAGTCCAAGAAAGCTAGCCAGAAAGAGGTCGACCTACTGTTTGAAGTTTTGGATAGAGTGCATGACGGTGAGCTGACGAGTGAGGACTTTGTTGAGTATCAGAAAATGCCCTCGGGAATGTCAAGAGGGAAAAGATAATATTGTTTGGCAGTGCAACGGAACCTTTTGAACCAAAGTTAAAGTGTTCATCTACCTAGGTTGGTAGTCTAGTATCTACTGTTGTAGCTTGTAGAAAACTCGTAAAAAAATAGCTATAGATGTCATACCCATAGAAAGTCAAAATTGGTTTTTCTTCACGCTAGCACTGATGAGCTACAGTAGTGAGATGCCGAGACCCATGGTTTGCCTATTGTTGGAGCGCCACGCTATGAAAGACGTACATTCTGGACGCCAATTAATTATCTTTGCTCCACAGCAGCTCGAGACGAATTGCGAATGGTTCCGGCAGGGGTAACGAGCTGAAGTAGTGCCTTGGCGGCAGGTATCTCCCATTCTTCGTCGTAAAAGACGACCCGGTAGCTACTGTCTCCTGTCGTTTCTTCAGATGCTTGTGGCGTCTTGCGATACCAAAATTTGGTCCGGCCAATCACGTCAATCTTTGGTTTCCACGGCAGCGCCGACAGCTCTCCGACCATGTTCCATCGCGTCTCTACATAGTCGTCGGAATCTTGCAGCGTAATATCCAACAGAGTAGATTGACAGTCGTCCGGGTTGTTTCCCGTCAAGGCATCCACGAGAGGTCTCAGATTTTGGAGATTGGACACGAACTGAGCGGTTCCTGTAAACGATAGGGTGGGATCTGTAAACTGACAGAGCTCGTCAAAGGCTGTCAGGTCAATGTCTCCGGTCCATAGATAGTTCTTGACAGTATAGTCGCGCCGAATGCGTTCCAAAAGTTCTTGGGGAGACGCCGGTGGTTGCTGCTGTTGTGCTAGCGCAGACGACGACTCTTCGACATTCTCCAAAGGCTCCTTATTGTACGTCTTGGTAGAAAACGAATTTACGAAGGCCGTCAAGGACGAAACGAGGCCTTTCGAAGCCACGTCCGAGTCCTCGTAACGCGATGTGCTCGGTAGTCTATTCTTGTTGATGTCGTTGTTGTTGGCACAGTTATCGCGCAGATGCAGTGGTTGCAACGAACGAATAAGCTGCCGCCGAGGACGCTGGTGGGTGGAAAAGCCGACGCTCGGCTGCAGCAGTGCTGAGCAGCACATCATCATGGTCAGAACGGAGCGTAACGTCATGGCAAATGGCAACTCGACCGGATGTTACTGGTGTTGATTCTAGGAGAATCTGATCACGCCTCGAACCTTCAGTTCTCGGCTGTAGTGTGTCAGGACCCTCGATAGTCTATCTATAAGAAGAGTCA
>Ga0307981_1001212_pt1 | contig 23776 bp, 20 predicted proteins | sample OrgLakmetagen987_FD_201849 | JGI IMG/M metagenome (GOLD analysis project Ga0307981, IMG submission 201849) | Saline water microbial communities from Organic Lake, Antarctica - #987 | ecosystem: Environmental > Aquatic > Non-marine Saline and Alkaline > Saline | place: Antarctica: Organic Lake... | reverse complement strand
CGCACCAGGAAATGCCAATGCTGGACTCAGGTATCAGTGGTATGCAGGCGACCCCAACTCCGGTGGTACCTTACTTACCAATACAGTACCTTATACGGGTACTACTACCAACAGTCTTTATATCAGCGATACCACAGGTCTGTATGGAACTGAATATTATGTTGTCGTTACTCACGTCAATAATGTCTGTATCAATGAGGTGTTCAATGCTACACTAAATGCAGATCCTTGTATAAATGGAGCCACAGCTGGCATTGTAACCGCAAACGACCCAGATGCAGATGGCATCAATAATGTTTGTGATTTAGATGACGATAATGATGGTATACTAGATACTAATGAAAATCAAATGGTAGTGCTTTCCACATCTTCAAGCTTTAGTACTGCTACACTAGCATGGCAATCCTCTGGTGTTTCTATTACCGCCGGTGTTACTATCGAGTTTACAGCACCTACATCATCCATAGGCACTGCAGTAGTAAACGGTGGACCACATAACGGTCAATCTTTATTAAAGTATATTTTTGATAATGGTTCTGTTAATCCCAGATGGGTTGATTTAGATGGAAATTGGTATGAAGATGGTACCGGTAACTATATAAGGAACCCAAGGAATTCTGTTGATCTTGCTTTTGCAAATCTGCTAGCTGCTGATTATACTAATATTTTACGATTTGTAGCCATGGTAGACACTAACGGAAACGGACAATACAACCCCGGAGTGGATGAATTGTTAGGAGAAGTTTTTTCTGTCAACAATACCATTTCAGTGACCCCAGCAGTTTCAGGAGAAATATACGTGGTTTTTGCCGACAATAATTATAATGATAATGACGGAGATTTAACTTTTCAAATAGAACAAACGGTCGGAGATACAGACTTGGACGGTATTGTCGACTCCTTAGATCTTGACTCTGATAATGATGGCTGCTTCGATGTGGTAGAATCAGGAGGAGTAGATGCTAATAATGACGGTGTTTTAGACGGTACAGGTTTTGACACTGACGGTCTAGTAACAGGTGGAACAGGTGGCTATAATGGCATTAGCGGTAACGAATACACCGCTACCCAACTCAACATAACAGTTGCAGCAGCAAACCAAACCGTAAATAATGGAGCTACAGCAACCTTTAGCGTTACCGCTCTTGGAGACGAGACGACCACATTTGTAGGTACAGCGCCTGCCACAACACCTAGTTATACCACACCAGGTAATGCAAATGCTGGAATCAGATATCAGTGGTATCTAGACGACCCAGATGCGGGAGGTACTCCTATAGCTCTAGAAACGAATGCCAGTTTAAATATTACAGCAACCGAAGCCTTAGATGGGCAACAATACTTCCTAGTCATTACACACGTGGATTATGTTTGTGCACGTGAGGTACAATCGGCAACACTTAGCGTACTACTGCCAAACTTGGCATTAATCAGAACAGCGACTTTTAATGATACTAATGGCAACGGTTGTACAGATGCATTAGAGACGCTTACTTATACTTTTCAAGTGAACAACCTAGGGAACTCCAGTTTAACAGCTGTAAGTCTTACAGATGTAGAAGTGCCTGTTATTAATTTTGTCAATGGCGATACAGATGGCAATGGCGAGTTAGATACAACGGAAACTTGGGTGTATACTGGTACTTATAGCATTACTCAAACAGATATAGATGCTGGCTTTATAACCAATCAAGCAACTGCAGAAGGAACAAGCGGTACTCAAACAGTAAGTGATCTCTCCGGTTCTAATAACAATAACGATCTTCCTACGCTAATCAACTTAATCGCTTGTGGCGTTGGAGGAAATAGCTTCTTCGGAGAGCGCAGCGGAAACCAAAACACAAAAGGAATTTACAATAATTTCTATGGAAATGCGGCAGGATTATCTAATGTCACAGGGAATCACAACCTATTCATTGGTGAGAACAGTGGCTTTGCTTTAAATCAAGGTAACTACAATGTCTTTATTGGTAAAAGCGCTGGTGTGGTGAATACGTCATCTAACTACAATACCTTTTTAGGGAGTTACACAGGCGCTACAAACACAGGTCAGGGCAATATTTTTATTGGTCATTATGCAGATGGTTTGGTCTCTAACGCCAATGACCTTTTTGTACTTCAAAATGACAACCTAGATACGTCCCTTATATATGGAGATTTTCAAGCAAATACCCTTCAGATAAATGGACGATTGATCATTCAAAATAAATTAAACTTATCACCTAAAGCTCAAATTCCATCAGCGCCTAATACTGGAGATATGTATTACGATTCCAGAGATAATAAATTAAAAGTATGGACGGGTTCTGTTTGGGAATCACTTAATTAATACTACTAGATTATGAACTTAAATATATGTACTTACCAGCCAAAGCAGTTTCAAATCCAATGCATGCTATTGCTGTTGTTCTTATTAGGCTCTAGCAGCCTAATAGCACAAGTAGGTTTGAACACAGCAACTCCTAGCGAGTCTTCTTCACTAGACGTCGTATCTGGAAATACCGGGATACTCATACCTAGATTAGCGCTTACAGGAACCAATGACGCCCTTACCATTGCAAATGGAAACATTGAAAGCTTGTTGGTGTACAACACCGCAACGGTAAGCGATGTAACTGCAGGTTTTTATTATTGGGACAGTACCCAATGGGTTCGTTTGGTAACTAGTGGTACAGAATCTAGAGACTGGAGTTTAAATGGTAATGCCGGTACGGTAAACGGTGTGAATTTTATAGGAACCACAGACACACAGGATCTGGATATCAAAACCAACAACACTTTGTTTTTCAGATTTACTCAAAGGGGACAGATCGATTTTTTAAATACAGGGGAATCCGTATTTATAGGAGAAAATGCTGGAGAAGCAAACGATAATACCATTACGACGAGATCCACCTTTATAGGAACTAATAGCGGTGTCTCCAATATCTCTGGTGAAGACAACAGTTTTTTTGGAGCTAATAGCGGTCAAAGCAATACCACAGGAGAAAAAAATAGCTTCTTCGGTTCTCAAAGTGGTGTAGCTAATGTAGATGGATCAAAAAATAGCTTTTTTGGAGAACGTACAGGGATCCAAAATACTTCAGGTTCTGATAATAGCTTTTTTGGTCAGACATCAGGTAGCTCCAACACCACAGGACTCAGCAATACTTTTCTAGGCAGCGCCAGTGGTCTGAATTCTAGTGTAGGAGATGAAAATGTGTTTGTAGGATCTACAGCAGGACGCAATAATGCTGCTGGAAACTCCAATACCTACATAGGAGCTACTAGTGGTGCTTTGAATACTGGAAACAACAATGTCTTTATAGGTTTTGGTGCAGGTAACGGAGAAACTACCGCTAGCAATACCCTTATTATTCAAAACAACCCTAATGATGATCCTTTAATATATGGGAAATTTGATACTGACGAAGTGGAAATAAGAGGAGGTTTGAAAATAAGCGATATCATCAATTTAACCCCTAGAGCTACAGCACCAATTACTCCGTCAGCAGGAGATATATATTACGACAGTGGCACTAATAAAGTGAGACTGTGGAACGGTAGTGTGTGGGAAAATTTAAATTAAAGATAACGTCAGAAAAAAACCTTTATCATCGTTTAAAAACCTAAACTGATTAGAATACCCATAATCCAAAAAAAGAGACAACACCACCCCTCCCTAGTTATAAAAAATCACGTAATAAATTAAAGAGATGGTAAGGGTCTTGAAAGGAGTGATGATCAACAAAAAATAATATTTGTTACAAGAGCCAAAATGACTCTTTTATTTGAGACAACCAAACCTTATGACTCATTTGGGGAAGTATTTACTAGGATATACTAGGAACAGACAAGGGATAAACTTAAAACTTCATCTAACACAAAAAATAGTTAGAAGACATTTTTTTATGTACTGCCCTATCTAATGATATCTGTATTTGTAATATGGGATAGAACCCTTTACTATTCTTGGTTCTGGTTTTGAGTTCCCCATTTATCCAATGCATTTAATATGCTTTTCAAAGTTTTACCTCGTTCTGTAAGTTGGTATTCTCCTTTAGGTGGAACTACTGGAAAGACTTCCCTGCTTATCAAGACATCTTTTTCCAATTCTCTAACCGTCTGGGTAAACATTTTATTAGAAATTCCTGGAACTTTTTTCTGTAGCATTCCAGAACGTAAAGGAGCCTCCAAAAGGTGAAATAAAACTAAAGGCTTCCACTTGGTACCTATTAACTTCATGGTTTAATTTAAAGGGCAGTACTTATTTTGATTCATTTTTATTCTATAATAATTTGATATTGTGTATTTTACTCTTTTAAGTACGTATATTACTTAAAAGTAAGTTATTGCACATAAGGCAAATATATACTTATTTTGCACTTCTAAAAACTCCATATGTCTTCTAATAAAAATTATCCAAAATCATTTTCTCATATAGGAATCACAGTACCTGATATTCACAAAGCCGTAAAGTTCTATTCTGAAATACTGGGGTGGTACGTGATCATGCAACCTTCTAAAGTGAAAAAAGAAACAGACACAGCCATAGGTCAAATGTGTATTGATGTCTTTGGTAACGATTGGGAAGAGTTTGAAATCGCACATCTCTCTACCTCTGATGGAATAGGAATAGAATTATTTTCCTTCCCTTTTGGTATTAAAAAAGCTCCTGATTTCAATCCTTTTAATACCGGACTCTTTCACTTTTGTATTCAAGATCCAGATATAGAAACATTAGTAACTAAAATTGTAGCTGCAGGTGGCAAGCAGCGAATGCCTATACGAGCCTACTATCCCGATAACAAGCCTTACAAAATGTGCTATGTAGAAGACCCTTTCGGGATTGTATTTGAAATTTACACACACAGTTATGAATTGACCTATTCTTCTGGTGCGTACCTCTAATAAAACGGTGTAAAATACCCCATATGGGGTATTTGCATTTAAATATAACATGCTTAGCTTTACCTGATAACAAACTTATTTAATTATGAAAAAATGGATTTTTACTGCATTGCTTCTGTGCGCAGGTATAGGCAGTGCGTTTGCTCAAGCAAAGGACTTTGATGGACTTTGGGAAGGAACTTTAAATAAAGCCGACGGTGGGACAGTCTTTGTAAGACTATTTGTAGAAGAAAATAACGTCTACATGACTAGAACAGATGACGATGGAGATCTTACAAAAGATTTTTCCAAAGAAGTCATGATGAGCAAAGGTTATGGTGGACAGCTCAACGCATTCTGGATGGATACTGGTGGTGTATGGACAGAGACTCAATTCTACTCCCTTTCTTGGACATCAGAAGACGAACTTTCTATATATCATACCAGACACGTGTCTAATGAAGATGGAAATGGATATTCGGACTGGGGCTACTCAGCAACTGGCACATTAAAAAAATAAAGCGGCTATTTCATTAGATAAATGCATTTTTAATTTATTGAAGCGATCGTTCACATTAAAGAAAACATGGGGTTTCTTTAACCTAATGTCGGTTACAGTTTCTCAGATAACACAGATTTTGCTGACCTACTTGTCATTTATCTTGTATTGGATCATGACGAGCATTAATTTATAAAATAAGCCCTAAAATACTCCAAGCCATAAAAGCAAATTTTAATACCAATGACCTTTGCTTTTTTGGTTTGGATTTTAATGTTTTGGAGCCTTTTGCGCAATATGAAAAGTCCTGCAACAGCATACATATAGTTTAAGGGCTAAATGAACACCACTTGGATCCGTTAACTGACCAACTGGATAAGAGCACACGTATTATTAAAACAGATCTTCATTTAAATTTTGATAAAGAAGATATAGGCCTTCTGCCACTATCACCCTCTACAGGATTAATGCCCCACTCTAAGATCATATGGCACCCATTTTATGGCCTTTAAATATGTGTTTTGAAGTGATTCATCAGAGCATTCCTACAGACGACTGCCATTTTTGCGGTCGCTTCAGATGGGTTGTTACCGCCCTGAAAGCAAAAATTTGCTCCTTAGAATTGGAGATAAGCGAATTTAATAAATGTAAGAGCTCAACATTAGACTGGTTTGGTTGATTAATAAAAATGAGTCATCTGTTATATTTGAGTTTTTACCGGTGTAATCGTTAAGCCTTTCTTAATATAACAGCATTAAAGGGCTTTAAACTTTGATAAGTATTTACAAACCATACCTTTGTAACCGATACAAAAAATAACAATTTTATGAGTCAAGTTAAAGCAAATGACACTGTAAAGGTGCATTACACAGGAAAATTAAAAGCAAACGGACAAGTATTTGATACTTCTGCCGAAAAAGAGCCCTTAGAAGCTCAATTAGGTCAGGGAGCGTTGATACCAGGTTTTGAAAAAGGCCTTGTTGATATGAAAGTAAACGAGAAGAAAACTATTGAAATCCCTAAAGAAGAAGCTTATGGAGAAATCATGGAAGAGCTTTTCCATAAAGTTGAAAGAACTCAATTACCACAAGAAATTAAACCGGAGGTAGGAATGGGACTTGTTTCAAAAAACCCTGATGGCACAGAACGTCAGTTACGTGTTGCGCAAGTAGAAGAAGATCATATTATAGTAGATGCAAACCATCCACTTGCAGGTCAAGACCTGGTATTTGAACTAGAAGTAGTGGAGATCCACTAATCCTCACTTCTATTATACAGTAAAGCCCATTGAGATTTTCTCAATGGGCTTTTTTTTTAGACTTATTTGAAACACTTATCTCTTATGAAAGTTAAAACATCGAATAGCGTACCCTAAAATAAATAGAAAAGCTAAAGCTTGGATCGAATAACACCTATACTTCCCTGAAACCATGGTCGTACAGCTCGAACACAATCCTTACTAACTGTAGCATACTTACTTCAAACATCCTGTACTACTAGAGGTCAACAGTGTTTGCTCAAATCTGAGCAATTTCCACCTGAGAGTCCATAAAAACCAATCACTTATCAGATAAGTTCTAGTTTTTGAATTAGAAGTTATATAAACTACCTATCCCATCCCAACGCCATAGTAAAGACTATCCAATAAAGTTCAATGGGCTTTGCTTTAGGTGCACATCCAAAGAAAGAAATAACTCCATTGGACGTCCGTATTTTTTCTGAGGATATCAAAACATGAATAAAAAGCATAAAAAAATGGCTCCTTTTACAAGGAGCCATTTATGACTATAATAAAGTCAATAGTTACTATGCTTCTGATTTCTTAGTAGATGCAACGGCTAGACCGAAGATCACAAGACCGAAACCTATTTTGTTAATAGCATCACCGATGTTGTAAACAACATCCATAGCCTCTTGAGCTACTTTTGGATCTTCTACTAATTGTAAACCAAATAGACCGCCCTCAGTACCTAAAATGTAACCAAGTGGGTAAATAGCCCATCCTACCAGTACAAACCAGCATAACACGTTGTGTGCTTTCAATACGGCACCGCCAGCTGCAACAGCAAGTTTCTTAGCCTCACCAAACCATATGATGTAAACTATAATAAAGTAAGCAATTCCTGAAGCAAGACCCCAAATCCACTGAGCAGTAGGGTTTCCTATCGCAACAACTTCACCGAAATATCCAGTTACAAGCATTACTACAGACAAGAAAATCAACTTCCACATAAGTCCGAGCTTTGCACCAGCAACTTTAAGGATTAAGTAAAACTCAACACACATAAGCGGCACTGTTAGTGTCCAGTCTACATATCTGAAGAATGTAGGAGACTCGCTGAAAGCAGCATAATAATCTCTCATGTAAAAGTAATGTACTGCTGCAATAAAGGTAATTAAACCTGAAACTAATACAGAAGTTCGCCACTTGCTGTCAAATTGACTCAAGGACAAAAAGAAAAAAGCACTTGCTGCCATCATGGCCATGCTTCCAATGAAAAACGTAAAGCCTACGTAGTCATCTGTGGCCATTTTGGCCACCTCAAGATTTAAAAGTAAATTAATCATATTTATTGGTTTTTATATTCCCGTAAAGATACACAATCAGAATTAATATTGTTTAACTTTACAATGTTAAAATTGAACAAAATAAATGTCTAAGAAATTTCACTTGTACGATATCATTATGGTACTAAGCTTTTTTGCCTTATGGGTATCCATACAAATACCTGATTATATGGAATTTGCGCTCAGTTATTTTTTAATTTTAACCATAGGAGTAGGACATGGAGCAAATGATCTGAAAATTTATTTTAACTCTAAAAGATTGAGTTTAAAAAAAATAATCCTCTTTATATCGTTGTATACACTGATAGTTCTTGCTGGATTTGCCTTATTTTTCTTTGTGCCAGAAATAGTTTTAACCCTATTCCTTTTGATAAGTGGTTACCATTTTGGACAGGAACATTTTGAAAAATACGATTTAGCTACATCTTGGTTATCTCGTATATTTCTATTTTCTTATGGCTTTAGTATTATACTTACCTTATTATTAATACACCATAAAGAGAGCGTACTCATCATAAATGACCTCATAAATGTACAAATTTCCTACACAACACTATTGTATCCTTTGATCGCCTCAGTAGCACTATTGGCGTTAACTTCTATAAAAGTGCTATCGCCCTTATCGTTGAAAACCATAGGACGAGAAATCTTTTATTTAGTCCTTATATATGCCATATTTCAAACCGCTAGTTTATTATGGGGATTTGCTATTTATTTTATCCTATGGCACAGCATTCCATCTATCCATAGTCAAATTGTATTTTTAGAAGGAACCGTCTCTAATTTTTCTATTAAAAAATACATGTTAAATTCTTTACTCTATTGGATAGCCGCTCTGGTATTTCTAAGCGTACTCTATTATTTCTTGAAGGATTACACTACACTTTTTCTCTCTACTATTATTGCTTTTTTAGGCGGTATCACTTTTCCTCATGTAGTAGTCATGAATCATTTACACAAAAAGTAAAATGTAAAATTTTTAATAGATTATTTTAATTCCGCTTTCGCGAAAGCGGAACAAAACAATAAGCTGATGCCCCACTCCTGCAAAACAAAAACGGTATTCAACAACTAGATCACAAACCAAATGAAAACCTTGAAGATAAACCTCTGAAATACTATCTTTACAGTCTTCAAAAAATGAGTCAAAAATATGTTTGATAATTTAACTGACAAACTCGATAAAGCCATGCACGTCCTTAAGGGACACGGAAGCATTACCGAGGTAAACGTTGCAGATACTCTTAAAGAAATACGTCGCGCTCTCGTAGATGCCGATGTGAACTATAAAATCGCTAAGGATTTTACGGCTCGTGCAAAAGAGAAAGCATTAGGTCAAGGGGTACTTACCACACTGAAACCTGGCCAACTTCTTACCAAAATAGTAAAAGATGAGCTCACAGCCCTTATGGGAGGAGATGCCGCTGGGATTAATCTAAGTGGTAATCCTACCGTAATTCTTATGTCTGGTCTTCAAGGATCTGGTAAAACTACTTTTTCTGGTAAACTAGCTAATTACCTAAAAACTAAAAAGAGTAAAAAAACACTCCTAGTAGCTTGTGATATTTATCGCCCTGCGGCAATAGATCAATTGCATGTAGTAGGAGAAAGTGTAGGAGTTGAAGTGTTTTCTAATCGCGAAGAGAAGAATCCCGTAAAGATTTCTCAAGCGGCAATTGCCTATGCAAAAGAAAACGGTTTTAATGCTGTGATCATAGATACAGCAGGTCGTCTTGCGGTAGACGAGCTAATGATGAAGGAAATTGCAGATGTTCACGCAGCAATTCAACCTCAGGAAACCTTATTTGTGGTGGATTCCATGACCGGTCAAGATGCTGTAAATACGGCAAAAGCTTTTAATGATATTTTGAATTTTGACGGTGTTGTTCTAACAAAACTAGATGGTGATACCCGTGGTGGTGCTGCGTTATCGATCAAATCTGTAGTAGATAAGCCTATTAAATTTATAGGTACTGGAGAAAAAATGGAGGCGATCGACATTTTCTATCCAGAACGTATGGCTGACCGTATTCTAGGAATGGGAGATGTAGTCTCTCTGGTAGAACGCGCGCAAGAACAATTTGATGAAGAAGAGGCTAGAAAGCTGAGTAAGAAGATTGCAAAGAACCAATTCGGTTTTGACGATTTTCTTTCTCAGATCCAGCAAATCAAGAAAATGGGTAACATGAAAGATCTTATGGGTATGATTCCTGGTGCAGGAAAAATGCTCAAAGATGTGGACATTGATGATGATGCCTTTAAAGGTATTGAGGCAATTATACACTCCATGACTATAGAAGAACGAACAAAACCTATGGTAATTAACGGCTCTCGTAAAAAGCGTATTGCAAAAGGCAGCGGTACTTCAGTAACTGAAGTTAACCAATTACTGAAACAATTTAACCAAATGAGCAAAATGATGAAGATGATGCAAGGTGGTAAAGGGAAAGCGATGATGAGTGCTCTAGGTAACATGAATTAGTAAGTGAACGACTTGGAATATAGTTCAAAGAACAAATCCTGAGTTAACGCTTGGGTTTTGATTTTAGATCTCATTTTAACGTCTCGCAAACCTTATCGTTAACAACTAGATAATAAATGTAGGTAGTTAAACTTCCTAGTTAACAAGTTATTTATGAATTTTACACAGGCACTAATATTTATATACAACTATGATTATTCTCGACGGAAAAAAAACCAGTAATGACATTAAGGACGAGATCACCGAGACCGTTCAAGGAATGAAAAATAACGGTGAGAAAGTACCTCACCTAGCTGCGGTAATTGTAGGAAATGATGGCGCCAGCCTTACTTATGTAGGTTCTAAAGTGCGTGCTTGTGAACGTGTAGGATTTGAAAGTACCATGGTACGCCTACCTAACACTACTAGCGAGACAGAACTTCTTCAAGAAATTAAAAAACTAAATGACAATCCTGAAATCGATGGATTTATTGTTCAGTTGCCACTGCCTAAACAAATTGACACCCAAAAGGTCCTAATGGCGGTAGATCCAGATAAAGATGTGGATGGCTTCCACCCTACTAACTTCGGTAGAATGGCCCTAGACATGAGTACATTTATTCCTGCTACTCCTTTTGGAATACTCGAATTACTAGATCGTTATGGTGTAGAAACCCAAGGGAAACATACGGTTGTTATTGGAAGATCACACATTGTTGGAAGACCTATGAGTATATTAATGGGAAGGAAAGGATTCCCTGGTAATTCTACCGTAACACTTACTCACAGTCATACCAAGAATATAACTCAAATCACCTCTCAAGCAGACATTATTATCACCGCTCTTGGCGTTCCAGGATTCCTAAAGGCAGAAATGGTGAAAGATGATGTAGTTATTATAGATGTAGGAATTACTCGTGTACCTGATGAATCTCGAGAACGCGGCTACTATATCACTGGTGATGTAGATTTTGAAAATGTTTCTAAAAAGGCAAGTTACATTACTCCTGTTCCAGGGGGTGTTGGACCCATGACCATTGCAATGCTGCTTAAGAATACCCTATTAGCTAGAGAACGTCATAGAGCGGCTGCTAAATAGTCCCATAGACAGGTATTGTTAGGAAGCTATTTTCGAGCTATCAGTGCCAGTACGATAGGTAGGAATAAAATAGTACAAAAGCACGCAACTATTTGTACTGAAAGGCATCTTAAACAAAACCAAGGCTATGAAAAAATGGAGCTTTTTATTTTAAACTATTGTTTTAACATATTCCTGTTCTAAGGATGAAGATTCCATTCGTATAGATTCTGAGCTTATTGGCGATTGGGAAGCTAAGATGACACTAGATGATGTGGAGATAAAATCTTTCTATAATTTCAAATCAGATGGGACTTATAGCTGCTCCTTCAGTGGAGAAAACATAATAACAAATCAATTTTTAGGTTTTAGGGGTACGAAGAAGGAACTTATAGTGCTGAAAACGCAGTTATAAAAATTAAATTGACTAAATTTTTAATCGCTCCTAATGGAGAATACGTAGCATTGGATCAACTAGAGGAATCACAAAGCGGTAATGGGTCTTTTTCCTATGAGATAAACAAGGAGATACTATTAGAGCTTACTCCTATTTGCTTTGCGGTCCTTATGAAGACTGCACTGGAGCACTTGTTTATCATAAAATCATTCTGTAATTTTAATTTTTATAGTTCAAGGAGCACTTTTCTTAGTGTAGAAGCTAACAGATTGGCAAATAGATAGTACCTTAGATTTTTACAAATCAACACACTTCTTTTTTCTATTTCAATAATTAACTGGCGCTCTAAAGAATTGCTCCACTCCAATACGAGTTCATAAAATAAAATGGGTATCCCTTATGGAAGAATTTCTCCAACAACTTCCTCAACTAGCACAACAGAAGAAAAAAGAAAACACAGACTTCTTTAAAAAACTGCGCAAGAAAAAACCAAAAGGACTAGACGGTGCCGTTCAAGAAATCCACAATGAAGTTTTTGAAGAAGTAGACTGTCTTACTTGTGCCAATTGTTGCAAGACTACAGGACCTCTATTTACCAATATTGATATCGATAGGATTGCTAAGCATTTTAGAATGAAGCCCAGTGACTTTATTGACCAATTTTTAAAAGTTGATGAAGATCAGGACTATGTATTACAGCAAACTCCATGTCATTTTCTAGGAGCAGATAATTATTGTTCTATCTATGAAGTAAGACCCAAAGCCTGTCGCGAATACCCACATACAGACCGAAGGCAAATTTATCAAATAGGAACACTTACCGTAAAAAATACGTCCATTTGTCCAGCTGCCTACAAGATAGTAGAACGCATGAAAGCTCGATTAACTACATAATTAGACTGACTTACTACATAGTTTTTGTTATAATTTCTTAAATTCTGAGCCAACTTTTGTTAAACTCTTTCTGAGTCAGCCCTTCCTCCATTACCTTTGTAATGATGAAACTGAAAATACTTTTTGGGTTTTTATTATTAACAGTGCTCTCCTGTGATCAACGTCCTACTGCAAAAGTAGTCCCTATAGATCAGGAAGGATTAAAACAAGTTCTTGTTGCAGATAATGAAAAGATTAAAGTGATCAATTTTTGGGCAACTTGGTGTGCTCCTTGTATTGAAGAATTGCCCTATTTTGAAAAAATAGGTGCTTCCTATAAAAATCAATTAGATGTTATTTTAATCTCTTTAGACGAAGCAAAAAGTATAACAACTGCTGTCCAACCCTTTTTAGAAAACCATCAAATAAGGTCTAAGGTATTACTCCTAGATGATCCTTATGCGGCAGAGTGGATCCCCCTAGTTGACCATCACTGGGATGGTGCTATACCGGTGACTTTAATTATCTCTAAAAACAAAAAACAATTTTACAACAAAGCATTGACCTATGATGAATTGGAAGATGCCATAAATAAATTTCTATGAAAACCTTGAAAATATTAGTGATCCTTTTAATCGGCGGACTTGCAATTTCATTTTTTCTTGGAATGCTAGATCATAGAGAGCATAAAAAGCTATTTGCAGAAAGGCCAGTGCCTAATAAAGAGAAAATTAATAAAAAAATAGAGCGAGAAATTAGCACTACAAAAGGCTACGATATAGGTGATGCAGCAACAGATTTTTCTTTAAAAAACACAGATGGCAGTACTACATCTCTTAAAGACTTTGAAGATGCAAAAGGGTTTATAATTATATTTACTTGCAATCATTGCCCTTATAGTGTGGCGTATGAAGACCGAATTATAGCCTTAGACCAGAAATATAAAAATGTAGGATACCCTGTTATAGCCATCAATCCTAATAATCCAAAAGAATACCCTGCCGACAGTTTTAAGGCTATGAAAGAACGAGCAAAAGAAAAAGGCTTTACTTTCCCCTATTTGTTCGATGCTGGGCAGCAAATTTACCCGCAGTATGGTGCGACTAAAACTCCTCATGTGTTCTTACTCCAAAAAGAAGGCAAAGACCCTATCGTAAAATACATAGGTGCCATTGATGATAATTATCAAGATGCAAACGCTGTAAAAAATGCCTATCTTGAAAACGCTTTACAAGCCTTGCTTAGCGGTGAACGTATCAAGGTTACTACATCTACGGCTATAGGATGCCGTATCAAATAAGCCTATACAGGAGTCCTTGAATTGAAAAGAGAATAGTAAAAGATTCTTTTATATCGATGCACTCCGATTGTTCCTGGTACAAGTTACCATCACTATTTTCTATACAAGCTAGTGATCTACTCATGAGCTTTTCTTATTTCTGAGATTTTTAAATTGTACTTTTGCATAAAATTTACTCTATGATCCTAGAACAATATTATACTAAATGTCTTGCTCAAGGAACCTACTACATTGCCTCAAACGGAGAAGCTGCTATCATTGACCCTCTTCGTGAGGTACAACCATACATAGACCGCGCTTTAGAAGATGGCGTGACCATTACCTATATTTTTCTCACCCATTTCCACGCAGATTTTGTTTCTGGGCATGTGGATCTAGCAGATAAAACTGGGGCTACTATTGTTATAGGTCCAAATGCTGTTACTAGTTACGCTTTCGCGAAAGCGGAACACCTACAAGTATTTAAAATAGGAAAAATTTCTTTACAATTATTACACACTCCTGGACATACCATGGAATCTTCTTGTTACCTTTTAAAAGACGAAGAAGGAAAAGAACAAGCTATATTTACTGGCGACACTCTTTTTATAGGAGACGTAGGAAGACCAGATCTGGCCGTGAAATCTGACTTAAGCAAAGAAGATCTTGCCGCTCATTTGTATGATTCTTTAAGAAATGAAATCATGCCTTTACCAGATCACATTACCATATATCCAGCTCACGGAGCAGGAAGCGCTTGTGGTAAAAATATGAGTAAAGAAACCAGCGACTCCTTAGGCAATCAGAAAAAAACCAATTACGCCTTGTCTACTTCCATAAGTAAAGAAGATTTTATAAAAGAAGTTACTACTGGTATAGCAGCGCCTCCAGCTTACTTTCCTAAAAATGTATGGATGAATAAAGGCGTTAACTCTAGCATAGACGAAGTTATTGCAAGAGGAATAACTCCTATAAAATTGGCCGCTTTTAAAGCACTCGCTGAAGATCCTGAATATTTAGTGTTAGATGCAAGATCACCACAAGAATACACGGCAGGTGCCATTCCGGAGTCTTGGTTTATAGGTTTGGATGGACAGTTTGCCCCTTGGGTAGGTGCTCTAATTGAAAATATAGATCAAAAAATAATTCTAGTTGTCCCAGAAGGGCGGGAAAAAGAAGCGGTAACCAGACTGGCTCGTGTAGGTTATGATAATGCCCAAGGATACTTATCAGGTGGTTTTGACACTTGGAAAAACAATGGGCTAGAAGTTTCCACTATTAAAAATTGTACTGCACAAGGTTTTATAGACGGGTTAGAAGATGGGTCTGTAAAAAACCCTATAGATACCCGCAAGCCAGGCGAATATGAAACTGGACACCTAAGTAGTGTGCCGCTGCATACTTTAAATGCGGTTCATAAAGAAGTAAAAAAATTAAATGCTGATACCACTTATCACATTCATTGTGCCGGTGGTTATAGATCTGTTATATTTTCTAGTATTGCAAAGGCTAACGGTATTAAAAATGTAATAAATGTAGAAGGTGGTTATGGAGCCATTAAGAATACGAATTTAAAAAATCAAAAAATAGTTGCTACAAGCAATTGTTCCTTATAAAAATATTATGATAACAGATCTCAACAACCTAGAATGGAAAGAGCAAACAGCTCAAGATACTAATGGATTCATTATCGATGTCCGCACCGATGAAGAAGTAAGTGAAGGGATTATTCCAGGCGCTTTACATTACGATATATTTAAACCTCAAGAATTCATGAACGCTATGAATAACATGGATGCTGACCAGAGTTATTATGTTTACTGCCGTGCTGGTAGTAGAAGTATGCAAGCTTGCCAGATCATGGAGCAATTGGGTTTAAAAAACACTTTTAACCTTACTGGCGGTTACAGCAATTGGGATGGAGATACAGCAATCCCGGAATAATGAAAAGCCTATTTAAAATACTACTCATATCCTTTCTTGTACTCCCGATACAGAGCTGTTTTAATGACCAACCAGGTGTCATCAAACAGGTGACTGTAGAAGAAGCAGCTAACTTGATGGAGTTGGATAAAGTGAAGGTAATTGATGTGCGCAGCAAACTACACTTTACTGACAAACACATTAAAGACGCTATTAATATTGAGGTAGAAAATGATGATCTCAATAGCTACCTCGATCAATTAAATAAAAACGAACCGCTTCTTATCTATTGTAATAAAGGTGGCCAGAGTTTGCGTTGTGCTCAGATTCTTCAAGATAGAGGATTTACTCTTATTTATGATATGCAAGGTGGTATTTCCAAATGGGAAGAAAGCGGCAGACAAGTAATCGTCAGAAATTAATTAAAATAGCATTTTATGCAACTTGATAGTATACCTAAACTTAAACATTTAGATGCAAATAACTTCTTTCTACTCGCTGGACCATGTGCCATCGAAGGAGAAGATATGGCATTAAGAATAGCTGAAAAAGTGCTCAAAATCACTGATCATTTAAAAATACCTTATGTTTTTAAAGGAAGTTTTAAAAAAGCAAACCGCAGTCGTATTGATAGTTTTACAGGTATAGGAGACCTGAATGCATTAAAAATATTACGTAAAGTTTCTGAAACATTTGATATTCCTACGGTTACAGATATTCACGAGGTAAGCGATGCCGCAATGGCGGCAGAGTATGTGGATGTGTTGCAAATCCCTGCATTTCTCGTAAGACAAACTGATCTAGTTGTCGCAGCCGCAGAAACCGGCAAAGTAGTGAACCTTAAAAAAGGCCAGTTCATGTCTCCCGAAGCAATGAAACATGCAGTACAAAAAGTAAAAGATACAGGAAGCGATAAAGCATGGATCACAGATCGTGGAACGATGTTCGGCTATCAAGATATGATTGTGGATTTCAGAGGCATTCCTACCATGAGAGCCTTTGCTCCTACCGTTCTCGATGTCACACATAGTTTACAACAACCTAACCAGAGCAGTGGCGTTACTGGTGGAAGGCCTGACATGATAGAAACAATCGCTCGCGCTGGCATTGTCAACCACGTAGATGGTTTATTTATAGAAACACATTTTGACCCAGCAAATGCAAAAAGCGACGGAGCTAACATGCTGGATCTTCAACATTTAGAAGGACTTCTTACCAGGCTGGTTGCTATTAGAAAAACAATCAATTCGTTTTAAGACTTCAAAGCTCTTCAAATTCAACGCTGCTATTTTTAAAATAGCAGCGTTTTTTTTGGGGTCACGCCACTAGAACTTTATAAATAAAGTGCTACAAAGTTCTTTTAGAATACTATTCCAATAAAAGGCAATCAGGTAATCTTTAATTGCTTTTTAAACTCAAAATTAAAGAGAAGCTGTATTGATAGATGTTATCTAAGTATGTTTTACTCCTACTGAAACACCTCCTAAAGCAGCTACAACAGTGCTATATCATAACTTTTTGTTTATCATAAAATTATTTTAAAGACTTTAAAATAAAACAAAACGCGTTGATACTGTAACAAATAAGAAAATCTCAAGTCTACTTAGTAAGTAACTAACAATTAAAACTTTAAGACATGAAAAAAATAATAGTAGCAACGGCTCTCCTATTTGTAGGATTATGTACCGCACAAAGTATTCAGGAAGTGGAGGATTTCTCCAAAATCAAAATTGATACAGAGGCTCAAGTTGAAATAGTGCATTCTAGTAAAAGTCAACTTGTTTTTAATAAGAATTCTAAAGATCTAAAAAGCTTGAACATCACATCTGATCATAATTCTTTGGTCATTACACAAAATTCAAAAAACAGTATTCCTGGACTTAAAATTCGCATTTACACCAACGATATAGAAGCACTTTCTATCACTGGTAACAGCAAAGTAACTTTAACAAATTTTACGTATCAAGATAGGATGGTCATCCTTGCCAAAAAAGGTGCCGTTGTAAATACTGGTGACACAGAAATTAAAGAACTTCAAATACTGCGTTCTAATGACAGTAAAGTAATTAGTACCAATGCAAAAACAACTAATGAAACGGTTGACGGAGTGCTGGTAGCTACAGATTAAAACATCTATTTATAGATTTAAAATGGCTTTGTGATCCCTCATAAAGCCATTTTTAATGCCTGTTTATTGGACCAGCAATTTATTGAAATCCACTAGCGAGCCTTTGAATACATTAGCGTCTACTAATGTTTCAATGCCGTCTACAGGCATGCGATCCGTATACTGCCAAAAGTTCCATGAAATGCGCGGAGAGGCCACTCCATTATAGTTGGCTATCCATACTCTAGGATAATAATTAAAATAAGCGTCGGCTTTTAAAACATCTCTATAAAAAGCTTCACCGCTATATATAATAGGCTTTACCCCATAATGAGTTTCGATAATATCAATCCAATTTTTAAGTCCTTTCCTCAACGACTTTTTATTTTGGATATTGGAGATATCTTCAATATCGAGCACTGGTGGAAGATCTCCTTTTGCTAAAGAGACTGTTTCCATAAAATGATGTGCTTGCTTCGTACTGTTGACATCACTCCAGTAATAATGGTAGGCTCCCCGAGAGAATCCATGATCTAAAGCCGCTTCCCAATTTTCTTCAAAACGTTTATCCTTATTCGTTCCTACGGTTGCTCTTATAAAAGTAAAATTCAACCTTTGATTGGTATCAGGATGTTTCACCTGTTGCCAATCAATGACTCCTTGATGATGACTAATATCTATTCCGTGAATTTGGAATTTCTTAATTCGCTTATGTAAATACGTATTCGTAGGTTGACGGGAATTGCTATAATAAGAATAACGCTCGGTCATTATTATAGTCACTGCGACTAGAAGGGTCACCGCTAGAAGGATGACTGCCGTCCACTTTTTAGGCTTTATTTCTTTTTTATGCATTAACGTATTTGATAATTGCCTTCTTCTCATTTTACAACTCGCAAAGAACAAATTCTATTGCAGCTTTCTCAAGCGATAAAAACTCCATATTGGTTCCTTTATGCTTACTTTTATCAGGATATAAATTTACAAATGTCTCTCCCCTTTTTAAAAATAAATCAGCCTTTTATCATTTATATAATTAAGACTAAAACCCTGTAGGTTGAATTCTAAAAACTCGATGCTTTAGGAGGGTCGATAAACACCTATTTAATGAAAGCTGCTTCGTCTGCAGACGAATAGATCCATTGCTCTATAACAAGCTTTGAACCATAGCCTTATTGGAAATTTAGTTGTCTCATTTCATGTCCTGCGCACCTGCTTTTATTTTTTAGAAAATAAAAAACCGAATACCACCGCATATATAAATGTTATATCTTGTATTCACAATTCAGCAATTATGAAAAATTTATTCAGCATTTTTCTTGCACTTTCTGGAATTTTGGCCACAAGTCAAGGAACACAGCTTTTAAGACAACCCAGTATACATAAAGGTCAAGTTGTCTTTTCTTATGCAAATGATCTTTGGAAAGCCAGTACCTCTGGAGGCAGTGCCGTACGGCTTACAAGCGATATAGGCTACGAAATGACGCCACAGTTTTCACCAGATGGAAGCATGATCGCTTTTACCGCAGAGTACGATGGTAATATGGATGTCTACGTGATTCCTTCTTCTGGCGGTGAACCTCAACGAATCACCTTTCATCCCAGTGGAGATTTTGTCCAAGGATGGACCCCTGATCATAAAATTATTTTTAGATCTGATCGGGAATCAAAACCTACACAATCCAGTCATTTATTTACCATAGGTCTTAAGGAGCACTTTCCTAGTAAAATAGATATAGGTAGAGCTGCTTTTGGAAATATGTCTAGCGATGGGAAATACCTGGCCTATACACCTATCACTTCTTGGGATTCAGAATGGCGCAACTACCGCGGTGGACAAGCCCTTCCTATTTGGATCGTAGATCTAAAGACTAAAGAATTGCAAACCACCCCTCAATTAGATCAGGAACGTCATCTAACCCCAATATGGCATAAGGAACTGATTTATTACATTTCTGAGCGGGATTATACCAGTAACATCTGGTCCTACAATCCCAAAACCAAAGAAGAAAAACAAATTACTTTTCACAAGAGGTTTGATGTAAAAAACTTAGACACCGACCAGAATCAGATCGTGTATGAGCAAGCTGGTTATTTGCATCTTTTGGATCCGATTTCAGGAAAGACCACTCCACTTGCCATTGATGTAAATGCCGATTACAACTATGCTAGAGAGCGATGGGAAGAAGTAAAAGCTTCAGACTTAACCAATCCTAATATATCGCCTAATGGACAACGTGTCCTTTTTGAACACCGAGGAGAAATTTTTACAGTACCTAAAGAAAAGGGGACCTGGCGCAATATCTCCAACTCTACCGCAGCAGCAGACCGCAGTCCCATCTGGTCGCCTAAAGGAGATCAAATAGCTTGGTTCTCTGATCAAAGCGGAGAATACCAATTGATCATTACCGATCAATATGGCGCTGATAAAAAAACCATAGCCCTAGCAAATCCTACGTTTTACTTTAGACCAGACTGGTCTCCAGACGGAAAGTACCTCACGTTTACAGATACCAACTTTAACGCCTATGTACTCGAGATTGCTACTGGAACTTATAACATAGTAGCAACCGATAATTTTGCACATCCCAACCGAACTTTAAATCCTGTATGGTCACCAGACAGTAAATGGATCGCTTACAGCAAACAGTTGAAAAGCCACTTCAAAGCCATTTTTGCCTACAACATAGATACCAAGGAAACCATTCAAATCACAGACCCACTGGCAGATTCTATCGACCCTGTTTGGGATGAATCTGGAGACTATCTATACACATTGACAAGCACGGATTACGGTCTTTCTTCTGGATGGTTGGACATGAGTTCTATGGATAAATCATTGAACAGATCTCTATACGCAGTCGTACTGTCTAAAACTGCCAAAGCACCTCACCTACCAGAAACGGATGAAGAAAAATCAGATCCAGCAACCGACAAGGAAAAGGACAAAAAGAAGGATGCTGACAAAGAAGATACCGCTGTAACAGTAACTATAGATAAAGAAGGAATCTACCAACGCATTGTCCCAATGGACCTCCCGGCTAGAAATTATGTCAGCATGACTAAAGGTCCTGCTGGAGTTGTTTTTATTGCAGAAAATATTCCTAATGAAAGCGGACTCAAAGTTTATAAATACGATGTAAAAGAACAAAAAGCAAAAGAATTTGCCACTGCTGTCAACGCTATGGTTTCCTCCTATGACGGCAGCCATATTCTAATTTATAAATCAGGCAACTGGAGTTTAAACGATACCAAAGCAGATGCCGCTGGAAAAGAAACGCTTGCAACTTCCATGCAAATTAAGGTCAATCCGCAAGAGGAATATGCCCAAATCTTTAAAGAAGGCTGGCGTTATATGAGAGACTTCCTGTATGTAGATAATACGCATGGAGCTCCTTGGAATCAAGTTTATGAATGGTATGCACCATGGATCAAAGATGTACGTCATCGGGTAGACCTCAATTATGTGGTAGACATTATGAGTGGTGAAATCGCCATTGGACATTCCTATGTTTCTGGTGGAGACCTACCAGATGCAAATGATGTTCCAGTAGGCTTATTAGGAGCAGATTTAGAACTGCACAAGGGCATGTATAGAATTAAGAAAATATATACAGGCGAGAACTGGAATCCCAATATGAATGGTCCACTTGCTATGCCTGGACTTCAGGTTCAAGAAGGAGATTATATTCACGCTATTAATGGTGCCGCTTTAAGCGAAAACCTAAATCCCTACCAACTTCTAGAACAAACAGCAAATCGTACCATAAGTCTTAAAGTGAGTTCTACTGGTAAAGAGAAAGATGCCAAAAAGCTGATCATAAAACCTGTAAGAAGCGAACGTGGCTTAAGAACGGTAGAATGGGTAGAAGCTAACAGACGTCAAGTAGATGAATTATCAAACGGCCAACTGGCTTATGTCTATGTGCCCAACACCGGTGAAGGTGGCTTTACTTCTTTTAATAGGTATTATTTTTCTCAACAAGATAAAAAAGGAGTAATTATAGATGAGCGTAATAATGGTGGTGGCTCTGCAGCAGACTATATGATTGATATCATGAATCGCGAGCCTATGGGATATTTTAACAGCAAGGCAAATGACAACCAGCCTTGGACCACTCCTATGGCAGGAATATTTGGCCCTAAAGTGATGCTTATCAATGAAAGAGCTGGTTCTGGTGGTGATTTACTTCCTTATATGTTCCAGCAACAAAATATAGGGCCTATAGTAGGTACCAGAACTTGGGGCGGATTAGTAGGAACTTGGGACACCCCTCGATTTATTGATGGCGGAAGAATGGTGGCACCACGCGGTGGCTTCTTTGATCTCGATGGAAATTGGGCTGTAGAGGGAGTTGGCGTAGCACCAGATATAGAAGTCATTCAGGATCCTAAAAACGTATCCTCAGGAATAGACCCACAATTACAAAAAGCAGTTCAAGTAGCCTTAAACCTATTACCTACTCAAGAGTTTAAAGCAAAACCAGAACCTGCGGCACCGGTGCGCTGGAAAAAAGCAACAGGTTGGGATAAAAACTAAGAATCATTGCTGCTTGCTAAAAAGTAAAGACTTGTGGTGTTAGAATAAAGACTAGAGCTTTTAACATCCAGAAACATGATAAGAACGGCTTGCGCTAGATGGTGCAAGCCGTTCTTTTATATAGCATAGGCAGCAAAACATAAAAAACCATCTATTAGAATTCTTCTCATGGGAGCAATCATAGCCATCATTTGCCATTCTAAGGATAGGTTAGGAAGCTATGCACGCTTTCGCGAAAGCGGAATAAATATCTAGACCCCTCGAAAAAATAATTTTAAAAACTATTGCAGCTTATCCAAAAATAGTTTTACTTTGTATTTCAAAGTACTTTAATTATGACCACAGATAAATATCTAGAAGACATTAAAGAGATCAAGTCGCTTATGAATAAGTCGACCAGGTTTATATCACTATCAGGAATGAGCGGTGTCATGGCTGGGATTTATGCGCTAATAGGTAGTGTGATGGGATATTTTATCATTCAAAATGCCTATAGAAATGACTATACCGAGACATTGGATCGCCTGACGACTACTCCATGGGCTCAAAATCCGTCATTACAAATACTTGTGGTGGCTACAGTCGTATTATTTTTGGCAGTTTTTACGGCTTTTTTTCTAACCAAGGCAAAAGCAAAAAAGCACCAACAAAAAATCTGGACCAAACAATCCATTAGATTGGTTGTTAATTTTATGGTACCCTTAAACATAGGAGCTTTGTTCACCCTGGCTTTATTACAATACCATTTGATAGGACTGGTCGCTCCAGCCATGTTGGTTTTTTATGGACTGGCCTGTATGAACGCCGCTCCGTATACCTTGGGAACCGTAAAATATCTAGGAGTAAGCTGTGCGATTTTAGGCTTGATCAATACGCAGTTTATAGGTTACGGACTGTATTTTTGGGCGGCCGGATTTGGTTTGTGTCATATTATTTATGGAACGGTGATGTATTATAAGTATGATCGATAGTTTACTTCCGTCTACCCGTTGTGAGGATATGGAGAATGAAAAAGCCGAATTCGTTCGGCTAAATAAAAACAAGGCCGCAGGCGACAAAATAGATTCCTAGCGCAGAGTTCCGTCTGCCCGTTGTGAAGATATGGAGAATGAAAAAGCCGAATTCATTCGGCTAAATAAAAACAAGGCCGCAGGCGACAAAATAAATTCCTAGAGGCAGAGT
>Ga0307981_1001210_pt1 | contig 23778 bp, 27 predicted proteins | sample OrgLakmetagen987_FD_201849 | JGI IMG/M metagenome (GOLD analysis project Ga0307981, IMG submission 201849) | Saline water microbial communities from Organic Lake, Antarctica - #987 | ecosystem: Environmental > Aquatic > Non-marine Saline and Alkaline > Saline | place: Antarctica: Organic Lake... | reverse complement strand
ACCATTTTGCGGAACGAGACCAAGTCACGCCAATGCTTCGAGCACTTGCTACAGAGCATTTTGCTGTGCCAACACCCGCAGGAAGAGGACGAACTGGTCGTCTCATTGGATGGCTTTCTGACCAACGTCATGCCTTTCATGTTAACTGGATTGGCATCGGCCCCGGCCGCTTGAGCGTTTGGTCATACACTCCTATGCTTGCACTCTCTACCCTGATAATGCAGTTCTATCGATTGCAACTACACGCGGTAACTTAAAAGAAACCTACAATTACGATAACCCTCCACGCTATCAACACTTCGTTTCATGGTCGAATGCATATTCGATATCCACTGGCACCCTTGATACACGGTATTACAGTAGGCTAGCCTCCTTCGTTCGGATGAAGCTTCAGACTTCACAAACATCGCTGTTTCCTCCTCTCAACCCGCCATTGCAGCCACAACAGGCAGTTGGCGCAACAGGGCCACAGATGACGGAAGCGAACCGTCTCCACTTGGAGCTCAAACAGACCTTCCAAACGTACCAAGCCGTTGATCAAGCCCTGCGTAACCTCATCCTTCATTGGTCAAATCTCGTGCCGCCGCGATGGCACCATCGGTGGGAAGATTTTGGCATTCATACTTTTGTCGGAAACCAGACGACTGTGTCCGCAATGCGTTCCGATGTTTTTTCAAGAATCCAAACCCATTAACAACGGTAATGGAGCATGGCAGGGCTTAAGTACCAGCCGTCAACGGCATGTAGCAACCACGTGCCGCGTTAGCAGCCAGAACACCAGTGCCTCGTGCGGAAAACAATTGGACGGTCACGAAGTCACCGCAACCAAAAACCAGCACGATGGGCGGCTCGGACCACGTCTACGGTTGCTAGGAACAAGGGACGGCTAATCTCGCCTCACCTCATTTTAGTAGCAAACTAATATTACTAAACCCACCTTGAACCGCAAAAGATTATGCTTCCTCCCCGCCAAAATCCCTGGCTGTCCTCGACACAGGCGCGACTGGACACTTCGTTACCACCGACGCGCCGTTCACGAACAAGCAAACCGCGATCCCCGGAATCACTGCCCAACTGCCTAACGGCGGCACCATCCAGTCGACACACACATGCAGTCTGAATTTACCATTCTTACCTGCCGCTGCGCGTGAAGCCCACATTTTCCCATGTCTTGCATCTGGATCCCTCATCTCCATTGGCCTCCTATGTGATCATGGATGCACAGCATTTTTCCTTGCTGGTACCGTCACGGTAAAGTACAATGACTGCATTGTCCTCACCGGCACTCGGTTGTTGCTCACCAGTCTATGGAATCCCAACGCACCCAGTCCCGCTGCAGCACCGCCATTGTCCGTTGCTGACACCCCAAAGGTTGCCAGCACAACAAGCACTGACAATACCCGCCACAGTATATTGCCATGGTCAAAGGGCACCTTGACCAAGAACGAGCCGATGTGCAATCCGTAAAACCGACAGCCGAGAAGCATGAAATTACAACTTCACATCCTGTCCCAGATCCTACGCCTGAATCACTAGTCCCAGAACCGGCGGCTCTCAAGACTCATTTCTTGTACGCCGATGGCCAACCCGCCACCGGCCAAATCTACACTGACCCCTTCCTTGTTCCATCCGTCAGCGGCAACTCATCTATGACAGTAAGTTCATCCACGCGGAACCTATGAAGAATCGCACCAAAGAAGTCATTTTGCCGGCGTATCAACGTGTCATTTGCTTCTCTCTTAAAATCTCGCGGCCTACAGCCAAAACTCCAAAAGCTAGACAACGAAGCCTCGCAGATCCTTCAACAGTACATGGAGGAAGAAAACATCAATTTTCAACTTGTCCCGACCGGCCTCCATTGATGCAACACGGCAGAACGAGCTATTCGGACCTTCAAAACCCATTTTATCGCCGGCTTTTGCATCACAGCACCCAACTTTCTGCTAACATTGTGGGATCAACTCCTACCACAAGCACTGATGACATTGAACCCAATACGCACGTTGCGCATCAATCCACACTGGTCGGCATGGGCCCAAGTCCACGGACTTTTTGATTTCAACCAAACGCCCTTAGCACCACCTGGCACCCGCGTTCTTGTCCACAAAAAGCCAACGCTCCGCGCCACATGCCGTTGAGGGCTGGTATTTAGGCCCTGCCATGCTCCATTACCGTTGTTACCGGGTTTGGATTCTCGAAAAAACATCGGAACGCATTGCGGACACAGTCGTTTGGTTTCCGACAAAAGTATCAATGCCAAAATCTTCGTCCACCGATGCTGCCATTGCGGCGGCACAAGATTTGACCAATGCCCTATTGCACCCCTTGCATGCATCGCCACTGTCACCCATCAGTGACAGCCAACACGCAGCTCTACAACAGCTGTCGACAATTTTTAACGAAATTACTACAAAGAGTTTCGCCACAATCCCAGCTCCAAAAACTGTCGCAACGCCAACTGTTCCTCCCGGTTTCGAGCCGTTTCCGTTGCACATGCCTGAATCACTTCCAAGCGTACCATCCTTACCTGTTGTCCCATCACCCTTGTCAGCAGCACTTCCAACAAGGGTGCCGTCCAAGCCACCGCCAGTCCCCACTCCGGCACCTACGACACCCACCAAAACTTACACAGCTTGCACCAGCAACGCCGGCCAACGACGCCGTCAACGCCACAAAGCCCAGCGAGCTGCCACCAAACAATCAAAGAAGAAGAAGAATGAAAACACAAGCCTTGTCCTACCACCCGTTCCGTCTCAAACCCCAACAAGCCGAAAAGCGCCACGGCACTCAAATTACCGCAAACACCGTCAATCACGTCAGTTCCGTGTTCGCTGAACCACAACCGTCCCCGACATCTCCACCAGAGCCCATCAAGCATTCCTCCATACCCGCCCACGCTTTTTGGACCGCCAACGCCGTCGTCAATCCAAGCACAGGCACAGCCCTTGAGTATCCCCAGCTCAAACTGGGCAAAGAAAGAAAACTCTGGCTTGAAGCCGCCTCGCGTGAAATTGGCCGCCTTGCTCAAGGCAAACAACTGGACATGCCAACTGGTAGCAACACCATGCACTTCATCAACCACTGCAGCCTCCTTGCGGGTTGCAGGGCCACCTACCTACGCATTGCTGCCGCCATCAAGTTACACAAGGCCAAAACGAACCAAATCCGCTTCACCGTTGGCGGCAATCGCATCAACTACAAGGGCAGGGTAAGCACTCCTACCACCAACTTGGAGACTATCAAAATTCTCCGACATTTGATTTTTTTACCTTGGCACGCCCATGGATTGCTACAAATACATGCGCATCCCCGTGAAAGACATTCCAGCCAACATCATGGAGCAGTACAACCTCCACCGCTCCTCCACAATGGCGATGTGCTTACCGAGATTCGAAAAGGCATGTATGGCCTTCCACAGGCCGGCACATTGGCTTACAACCGCCTTGCTGTCAAGCACTTGGCTCTCTCCAACTACACGCCAGCAGTCAAGCACACTCCGGGCCTCTTCCGTCATGCCACGCGTCCTGTCGCTTTCTCCCTTGTGGTAGACAATTTTGCCATCAAATATGTTGACCGTGTCCATGCCGAACCTCTCCTATCTACCCTTCGATCCCTTTACAATATCACCACGGAGGACTGGACCGGTCAATGTATTGTGGAATCACATCAAATAGACTAATAAGCACCATTGTGGAAGATCGAGTATCGATGTTGAAACTGCCGCGTAACCACTTCCGGGTTACATTCAGATCCCGACTACAGACAAGCCGTATTGCCTAGCTCTCCCCTCCACCAATGATCTCAAACGACTACGACCATCTGCCAACGCATCTTGCAGCAGCGTTCCATGGTCTTCCACTACTTAGTTTGGAAGTAGTTCATCTTTAGGATTGACATCGTTTCATCAATACTTATGTACCGGTACATAAAAATAGACGCTTCAAGGTAGGGGGTCGGTCCATCCATCCGCCAGTTTGGACAGCCCCCGATTCACTCAAATTTTGTGGGAGATTCGAGATTCGGTCCGTGCCGATTGCAGCATTCGTTGCATCTTAAAAGATCCGTTTCATTGAATCTTCCCACCTTTCGTTGGAGCTTTGCGTGGAAAGGCAGAGGCAGGATCGTTTCTCCGAAGCACACTTCGCGTTACCGAGAAACAAGGGTGAAATCTGACTTCGACAATGATAATTACTGCGGCTATCACCCTCCGCATGCTCAGTATGGCCTTGGTCGCGACTGTGAGTGTCCTTTCCAACCCCGCCAACTTTGATCGCAACATGCAAAGCATGGCATCCAGCTGTGACATGCTCTTGGAAGAAACCGTCGGTCTCGACAACAGGGACTATTGCTCTTGCGCCCAATCGAGTGGTCAGTATGTGGTTCAATGCGAGCTTTCCAATTGTCCCGACTGTGTCGTGGTGGCAGGACAGGAAACCTGTGCAATCTTTTTAGAAGATGCTATTGTTGACGCTACTGAGATTCGCTTTTTGAGCGGAAAGTCGTGCGTGGCCTACACACAAGGTTTTCACTCGAGTACGGTCTGTATTTCCGACAACGCTGACGGTTCATGCTTGGTTTCCATGGACGATAACATGTGCACTTCGTGCACTCCCACTGTCTGCGCGTCGGGAAAACCCAACTATGTCTTTGACTGTAGCAACATGGGAGGTGCCGTCTACAATGGATGTGACGGGATCGCTGCCGAGTCACCCTTCAGTCCCTTCGGTAAAACTCATTTTCAGTTTAACGATTGTTTTGATGCCGCGCCCCCCACTCTTTCCCCTACTTCAGGGGCGGTTACCTCCCAGAAAAGCGTCGCTGTGGCGGCTCTTGTCGCGTTCTCGGCCTTGGTGTTGTAAACGAGATAAAAAGTCATGATGATACACTTACCGTGCTATGCTCTGGTTTCGTTTTATTAGCGGTGGTATATCTCTAGTTGAAAACGATTAGTATAGACGGGGGTGTAAAGCCATATTATATCTTATAATCCCTTGTCTTATACGACCATTCTCTATGGCATGATGTGTGACTTGCTGCGCCTTGCTCGCATCGAGTGTAGTCTCGAGTGTACCTCGTTCTGAGTTTAACTGGGATAGGTGCCTACCAAAATGTCAAGGCGATCGCAGCTGAAATGGTCAAAATGCTAGTTTGCGGAGTCATACACAAGACAGCGGATACTTCTTCTTGGCCGGTCAAAGGTGATGGGTCTGAATCTACAATCGATACGATTGGTGCTATCGTCGGAAGTGATGACGGTAGCGATGACGATACCGCCGAAGGTGCCTCGCTTGGTGAGATACTAGGACCCGCGCTGAGTGTTATGACTGGTGCGGCCGTAGCTTCACTCCGAAAATTGATGGAAAGTCCTAACGTAGCCCGACTCGGAGCGGGCGAAACCGTTGGAGCTATGGACGTGGTTGGGGGTGGTGTCACTAAGGAGGATGGGGTGGCTGAAGGAATCTCCGTATAAGGAGCTCCGGACGGGGACCCAGATGGAGTAGCAGACGGAACATTGGATGGGGCTGTCGATGGAGCCACTGATGGGAGAGTGGATAGGCTTTCAGATGGGACGCTGGAAGGAGCCACGCTGAGTGTAGAAGATGGGACAGAAGAGGTAGTTTCAGATGGAACGCTGGAGGGAGTCACGCTGAGTGTAGAGGATGGCACAGAAGAGGTAGTTTCAGATGGGACGCTGGATGGAGCCACGCTGAGTGTAGAAGATGGGACAGTAGTGGAACTTTCAGATGGAAAGCTAGAGGGAGCCACGCTGAGTGTAGAGGATGGGACAGAAGAGGCAGATGGTGGGGCCGAAGGCATGACAGATGGACTCGTTGTTGAAGAGCCTTCCGATGGTGGATCCGTTGTGTCACCTTCCGATGGTGGATCTGGGGTGTCTTCCTCTGGGTCGTCTTCGTCAGTGATACCGGTTGAAGGTCTTAAGGTGCCGAAGTTGATGCCGGGAGATGGGCTCGGAGTGTCCGCGTTACAATCTTCAAAGAAAAATAAGTTGTTGCTGCCAAACGCAACAAATGGTGATGTTTCGGGAATGTCTGCATCGCAAAAGTTCCACTCATCGCCGTTGAAGAGAACGGCATTGGTGCAATCGACAAGGTAACTTTCAATGCCATCGCCACCGTCACAGAGGACATACTCGCAGCTATTGCATGTCACATCACCGACCGTTAGACTGCACGTTTCGAAGGCACCATCCTCAATTAAACATACGGCAGTATCAAAGGCTCCGAGTACAAACTGAACGCAACTAAAGTACAGCTCTGGCTCAAGCGATGTAAAGTCTTCGTTAAAGACGAGCACGATGCCTTTTCCAAGAGTATAAAGTAAGTACATGAGAAAAGAGAAAAAGCGGCACGAACAACACAAAAAGACGTACCTTCTTCTGAAAGCGCACAGGTGTCGACACCCTGGATCAAGTCGCAGTCGGGGCAGTCGGTAAGGATGCAGTCTAAGACATATGTGTCATCAACAGCATCACACGAACAATAGGGAGCAGAGGCAGGGTCTGCTACTACTTCCAAAATAAAGCTGCAAACATCCTCATCCTCTTGGAGGTTGCGGTGTCTGGTTGTGGCTGCAATGTCAGAAGATGAAAACGGTTTCTGAAGTATCTTGTTGCCATTAGGGAATGGAAAGGACGCTACCTCTTGCTGTTTGCATAATGTGATAAGCAGTGCGAGAAGGTACAGCATGGGAGTGGGAGGGCGATTGGATGCACTCATGGTGAAACGAGAGGATCGTTGGAAAATGTGTAAAATAAATCGCGCACTTACTTTTCGAATGAATCCCGGGTCGACACGATCGTACTTTTAAAAGCTACAGTTGTTTATTATTTAGGTGACATTCGCGACTGTGGAGTCCAAACCTTTAGCTAGCAAGGCATATATGTACCAAAATACTTAAGCCACCGTGACAGCCAGACGTGACTGGCTGGAACCGACGGGTGTCTCACGTGTCTCTAGTCCGCAGATTGCTCGAGCGACTGACAGACTCAAAACATAGGAAGGCGAGAAATGGGTAGCGAAAAACTTGACAACAAAAATGTTATAAAGTTATCACCATACCGTTAGAAGAAGTGTGACGCTGCAGCGCCACCATGTTATAATGTAGATTCAGATATCGAACACAAGAGAACGATACGCGCATCGATATAGAGTAGTGAGTTGGGTCCCGGATCTTCCGGGTTCCGAAACGAGACTATCCGATGTAACCTCAAAAGCCCAAAGAGCGAAAACGCTCTCGGCGCTAACGAAGCTACTAATGCCGCTCATTAGATGCCGAACTGTTGAGAGGAGTTGAAACTCGGGCTGATGTCCAGCAATTGCGCATAAGACACCCGAGGTATGACACCAAAGGCGGGGGGCTACCACTGCCCCTGGCCGAGGGCCAAACAACACACAACTGAGTCTGACAAATTGATTCACGCGAGCGAATGCGACACCGGGAAGCCCCCTCCGCAATGTGATCAGCTCCGTCTCCCCACCCCATCAATGCTTGCACTGCGCGGCTCCACCGAGACACTTCCCACCAGTGTCTTGAGCCCGCTGCTGGGAACTCCCACCGAGCCCAAGCTACGCAAAAAGCAGGGCTACAGGGCCAATGAGAAACGCAGAAACGTCCTGGTCATCTGACGTTGATCCGCGTAGTGAATGCGCATACTTCCCGCGAAGTACGCCCCAACAGCCGTCTTTGCTTCCTTCCACCGCATGATATAATCAATATCAGCTGGAGCAACTCCTTGATTTTCCGCCTGCGTTGTAGCCCCCCCCCCCCCCCGCCGGAAGGAGCGGGCGAGCCCATACGCATCCATCACGTCGATATCCGGTGCGATTAGATCCGGTCTCTCCTCCTGGATGATAACTAGCTTGTCAAAAATCTTTTCCTCGAAGTCCGACATCTTTGCCGGCTCACCGCTGGTGGCGTCCTGAAACGCCCACCCAGTGGTCACACCAAAACACTCATCCAGCACACGCGTAAGGCGGTCCACCCAAACCAAAGGCGTCAACCCGGTCCGCGTGACCGCGGCCACGAAGAGAAGCAGATGACCACGCAACTTGAACATCTCAACGGAACCCCCACATGGGCCGCAACCTGGCTGGTTGCATCTGCCTCTCGCACAATGAACTCACGGAGATACGTAAGCACCACATGCGGCACTTCAAAGCCCCTGAGCCCGACGCAATACAACAAAAGGCAAAAACAAGCTGCCTCAACCGTCTCGCGAAGCTCTACGCGCGCATCCTCGCCAAGATGCGCCAGGTCCTGATCCGTAGACACGCCACCCACCAAGTTCCGATAGTCCTCTTCAAAACGCCGCATGAGCTCGCTCATGACAGCAGGCGAAATAGCCGCGTCCTGCCGCGTTCTTTCGCCAAGCCGATGTTTGATCCCCTTGGCGAATTTGTCGTACCACTCCGACTCCAACGGCCCCGCCGACGCCACCACTCGCTTCTTCCCGTCAACGCGCCAGGCCATGGCCCCGGCGGTCCCCAGAGCGGATGCTCGCCAAATATTTGAGGCCGCCGTCCGGGCCTTTCGGGCCACCGAATGCTTCACCAACGCCTCGTGCCGACCCGGACGCTGCGATTTAGCAATAACAGCTATCGCCGTCCGATGGCCATGGTCGTACGCCAGGGGCCGAGCGCCCCAAACATAGGGAGGCCCAGCTCATTTCTTCCAACACGCACGGACGAGGCAACCTCCCGCACTTGGGCAGCTACCGTTCGAGGTTCAATGGCCCAAAACGCGTCCAGATTTGCCATCCGCAAGTGTGCGAGAGTGTGCGAGGAGCAGCGAGTCGCTCCGGTTGCCCAATTCAGGTTCCCGATCGCGTAGCTTCCGGAAAACGCAGCCGTCACATTCGAATGGGCACATAAGGTGATCGCCACCCCGGGCCTCCAGGTACCTTTGCTCTTGCCCTTCGACCAACAGATCCTCGCCATCAGCGTCTCGAGCGCGATAAACGAAGAAAGCGATGATAGTGGGGGTCCTGTAACAACCCGCGCACCACGTCCTCTGGCATGGAATGAGCCCTGGTCCGAGCCGCCCAATATTTGCGCAGAAGATCGAGTCCGCGAACCTGGTCCGTCTTGTGCATACCTGACAGCAACCTTCCCAGGTCCACCATAAAAGGGACCCGTCGCCATTCCCAAGGCTGGTGTCTGAGGAGGGGCAAAGAGAGGCCAATCATGAGTGGTTCATGCATAGCGGACGGCCATCACGTTGCCCCCGCTTTCACAACAAAATACACGTCCACTGAACGAATGAACCTCCTAAACCACGTCGGACTCATCAGCATTGGCACCAACACAATGGCAGTGACCTCCTCACCCGCTTAAGGCGCGCCATTGCCAGTTCTTCCAAAGCGTACAGCGCTGCCGCCGGTGGAAGCGACCAGACCTTCAGGCCAGGCATGTGTCCCCGGTGCGGCCAGTCCACCGGGGCGCAGACATCCAACGCTGCCACTTCAGTCCCCGTCCAGTCTGCAAGCCAAACCACGAGCGCTGGGGAGCGCTCGATAGGGTGCAGATTCAACGGGACGGTGTTCTTGACCGGGTCGATAAGCCCACTCAGCTGTCGCTTGCACGGGACAAAGGATCTACTCCTCGATCAATCAGTCTTGTGCCTGCAACGTGGATTACGTGCAAGGTAAAACCAGCCTCCAAGGCAAGGAGCCGTAGCTCAAAGACCATCTCGAAGAGCAGCTCCTCCGTGGCGGACCCCTTGTAATACACGCGCTCGGCCATCTGGGTGTCGGTGAACATGAACATCTCCGCACCCGCAAGCTTGCCGGCGCCGGCGGCGTCGCGGACTGTCTCCAAAGGTTCCGAAACTCTCGATAATTTGACGAGCGCTCCGAAATTTCCGTGCACCAAAACCCGACGCGCATGCGATTTCAGTCCTCCGCGCCAAGTACATAGCTCCCAAAGCCCTCGCCTGAGGCGTCCATGAACCCGTAAGCCAGCTTCACGACAAAAGCGGGCCGCACCGGCATCATGAGCGGCGTGCAGCCGGCCAGAAGTTTTTCCATTACATCAAGCTCGCGTCCGACCCGCGAAACAAATTCCACGAAAACCCGAGGCGGGCCATCCCCCACAAACCCGGTGTCAGCAGGGCGATCCGGCGAAACGGCTACAGCCTCATCTCGTTCGCTGGGCGATAAATCACCCAAGGACTCAACCAATGCGGCCTCCTCCTCGACGGCCAGGTACCCCAGCTCCTCAATGAAGTCACCATTGGCGTCGGTCGGGTCGGGTCCACCAACAACCTTCCAGCCTTCAGCATCGCGACCGCCTTGCCAGCTTTCCGCCGACATGTGAAAACCCTTCATGAAAGGGCGCATGAAGAGGTACGTCATAGACGCTTACACCATAAATCCGCGAGCACTCAGGAACTCCTTTCGATCGGCGTGGGTCCCCAGCGCCGCACGCATCCAAGCCAAGGAAGCCTTGAGCTTGTTCCAGCGCTCCTGGCTGAACAACCGCCGAACGAGTCCCTTATCCGTGTGCACGACCGTCCCGTCCCAGGCCCCGCATCGCTGTCCAACACACCGTTGCTTCCGCGCGGCATCCTGGTTACCCAGGAACTGCAGGCGCGAACAAATTTGCCAAATACATTTTTCAGCGTGCGCCTCGTCCCGCCCAATCGGGCGACCGTCATCCATGAACGCGACAACGTCCCCAAGGGTAGATCGTCCTCTGTCAGTTTCTGGACCCACGGCTGGGTAGGATCAAACAGCGGACTCCCTGGCAGATTTAGGACCACCTTTCCGAAGGCGAAAGGGCTGCCCACTTCATCCGGTTTCCCCCGGGCAAACTCCAAGGCCCGAGTCATGTTGCGGCACGCTATATACGGACTGGGTTTAAAACCCATGGGGAGCCTTCCCCAGAGCGCGTGCTTGCTCCCTGATTCCTCCCAAAGCTCGGGAGGCAGGTTCACACCGTGGTATGGCACGTCCGGGGAATCCATCATATAGTTGTGAAACATTTCCACAACGTCAAAGTCCGCCATGTAGCGTGGTTTAGGACGCGCCTGCACAAAGTGCCCGACGACGGCATGAAAAACCTCGGGGCAAACACAGAGTCATTGACCCCGCTGGAGGTCTCATCCCAAACAAGCCGGATGTCCGTGCCACCAGCCTTTTCCACTGGGAAGTACAAAATGGCCACCATCAGCCTACCGCCCGGCAGGAGGTACCGACGGGAGAGGAACTTGCGCAACTGCACAGGCACCAGGTCTTTCATCCAGGGCTCGAGGTTGCCGAGTGTACGCGCCCGCGGGCACCGAGGCGGCATATAGAAGTGCCGCACAGGGTGCCCGTCCCGCGCCTCCTGCTGCCTTTCGATGGGCCACCGCCAAAAGAAAAGGCGGCTGCCGTCCGACCACTCAAACCAATTGGCGCTGCAGGCCCGCTGGAGACAATCAACGACGCCAGCCTCCGACCGCCCATAATCAGGCAACGTGGGGCTCACCCGTTCCTTGTCCAACCAACGCTTTGCCTCCAGGTAAAGCCGCCGGCAATACAAACCGTACAAGAATGTCCGCAATTGCCCGCGACTCCATTCCAAGCCCGGTCCATCACCGCCAACCGCCCAAAGACTGGTGTCAACCTCGTCCGTGTCTGCTTTTACCGCGGTGTCCACCTCGGCAGCGTCCGCCGGTTCAAAATACAGTCCAGCCAAAGCAGTTGTCCGGAGAGAATTGTCACGGACGCCCACACCAAAAGGCCGCTGATTTCCCCACGCGAAGACCCCCTCGGGCTTCCTAGCAACTCCGGCAAGCATGGCCGGAAGGGCTTGGATAAGGGCTTCCATGGGTATCCGACAAGGTAGGAAGCCGCCGTCCTCGAGCCGCCAGAAGTGGTCCGCCAACGGGGCCCCCCAATCCTCGCGAATGTCGAGAATCTTGGCCTTTTCCTTTGAGGACAACGGCCGCGCTATCCAGATGCTCCCATGTACACCGTGGGGGCGAGTACCCACTCCATTTCCCGGGTGGGGCCAACTAGCAGCCCAGCAAGAGGGTCCCAGAGGCGCACCCGATGCCCCATCGCCTCCCAGACGAACCCGCAGTCGGGTAGCCCCGTCCTCTGTGGTTTGCTCCACTGCCTCGAGTCGCCGCCAAACGGTCAGCTTGGCCAACGGCTCTAAAAACACGACCGGTTCCCGCCGCGCGCGAGGCACCCTGCCCAAATCCACCCCGTACCGTGCAGGAGCGTCAAACCCCCACCAAGCGATGGCGAATGCTCCGCTGGTGAGGCCCCCATATAGGCGTGACTCAGCTCCCCGAGATGGACCTGTGTTTCCTACTCCGTCCCCGGCCCACGCCCGAAGGCCTTGCATACTTCCTTAAACCCGGCGCGCCGCCACTTCCAAGGGAAGCTGACCATGCCGCGCCCCAAGTCTGCTCTGTACTCCGAGAACACACCCACGAGTTGTTCCAGATCGACTATCTTCCCAATATGGGAAAATGTCATGGCCCCTGGCACCAACGCCGCCCCCACCGGCCTCACGGCCAACTGAGGCAACGCCTCCGCCACTATCAACAGAGACCTTCGCGCGGGCTCCCCAAACGCAAAGCAAGGAAGTCCCCTAACCCCCAGCTGGAGCAAGGATATCGCCCAACTCCAATCACCACTCCAGGATAAAACCTGGCACTGCAACTCCCCGATGGCTTCGATGCCCGGGGACAACCAACTGGCCGTTCCCTCGCCGTACGCCTCACTTAACGCTTCCTCCGCCAGCCAAACCTCCTCCCCGCGGACAGCCCCGGGACTCAAGGGTCGAGGACCCGCCCACACCTTCGCCTGCTAGTGCGCCAAGCCCTCCTCCTCCAGGTCCCGAGGCTGCGCGGATCACGGCTTCTCCATCTTACGATTGACTTGCTTCTTGAGGAGCGCTAGTTCCGCGCCGGCGGTCCTTTCCCTGGCCTCGAGCGCCGCAAGCTTTGAAGCAAGCTTGTCGTTCCCATCAATGTCGTGGGCCGCTTCAGCATGAACCGCGTCAGGACTCCGGACAACGCTGGGTCATCCTGGAACTGGGCATCCCGATATCGCTGCATGACCTCATGAGCCTTCAAAGCGCCCCAGAAATGGAACCCTGGGCTGTTCTCACGAATCCCGTCCACGACTCCGCGCGCCATAGCCAGGTCCTTAAAAATCACTCACATCTTTCAGCGACCAGGCTTCTCCTGCCGACATGGCCGGAGCACCGTTCATCTCGGAGTAAAAGTCCTCCACGAAAACGCAGAACTCGCCGATGAACTCCCGTGTCTTCATCAGCATTTCTCTGGCCAAAGCCTTTGCGGCCGGCGTGTACAGCTCGCGTCCAATGCAGGTGAGGATGGCAACATTCTGGGCGAGGCTGGCCTCCTTTATGGTGGTCAGCAGCCCTCCACGCACGCTGGTGTCATGCCAATCCGCGTACGTCTTGAGCGCATCGCCCAACTTTGAGCCGCCACCCAAGGAGACACCAAAAACATACGGGTATGCAGTCTTATACGACGTAGACACGCGGACACTCATCTCGTTGTGATACCCCGCCTTGTTGATGGCGTGCTCCTGACCCAAGATGGTGGCCATCGCGACCGTTCCCCGACTCAACGCATGCAGGACTCCTGTTGCATCCACGAAGAGGCCGTAGTCCGGGGCGACTCCAAGCGGATCACTGTTTACGGTAAGCCAGTTCGTAAAATCCGTCAGTGAGCCAAACCGCTGCCCCCCGAGCTCTACGCCACCCATGTCCAGCTTCTCTTCGAGGGCCGTAAGTGCCAACCGAAGTTTGGCCAGCGATCTGTCCGTAGCAAACACTGCCTGATCCAGATTGCGCAGCAACCCGGGGGCTTCGCTTGCCTTCGCCAGCTCCGCCGCCATCGTGCCGCGCAGGACCCTGAGTTTGGCGATCAGTTTCTCTTGCTTTGCCGCCTCTGCCCTCTGAGTGTCCAGCTCCTGCTCTGAAGCCCGCAAACCCGCCTCCAGCCTCCTCATGCGGGAGCCCATATCCAGCTGTTTCGCGAGCAGATGTTCCAGGAGCCCCCGGGTATCGTCTGGCCCCAAGGGTGGCTCGGGGAGCTCGTCAGCCACAACAGTAGGCAGACCGGTGTCCACAGTAGGCGGGCGCTTAGGGCCGGGCCCCACAATGGGCTTGGTTTCTGCCCTTGCCGCTTCGCCCGCAAGCGCCCCAAAGATGAACTTCCACTGGCCAAGGGTCAGGCAGAAGGACGGCTGGCCGGGCTTTGGGCCCAACAGGGTTGCAGCCGCCTGCTCGCTGAAAGCGCCCAAAGGCAAATACGGGTACGACCGTCTGCCGCTCCGAGCAGGTGCGCCGCTGGCAGTACCGGTAGAAACATACCATCCGAGCTGCACTCCCAAAGGATCCGCTGTTGTATGAGCCACCGTTTCACAGCAATTTCCCGCCGACGTTGCCGCCTTAACGCAAAATTTTGGAGGTTCAATTCCAATGGAAGCGCCCACCGGTTCGCGGCACAAATTCAATACACCCAGCGGCATCAGAGGATACAAACAAACAGACGCAAGGTCCCACTCACCAGACTCAACCAAATCCTTAGCCCTAGGGCTGACATGCTCTTGCAAGGGATCCACCGCCGTGGTGAGAAAGGTCTTTGCCTTTTCAACATCCCCTGCCTGCCTCCAGTGCACCGCAAAACCCGAGAGTATCCAACTCATTGTCCGCAACCTCCCATGACTTTGAGAGGGGCGAAGGCTCCAACATGATAAAACAATAAGTTTAGCGCTAGATTGAGCAATGCAAATCGTATTCACCGAATGCGAACCCCCCAAGTGTCAGCTAAAGACCAAAAGACAACTGCGATTAACAAGGCCGACGAGCGTCCCGAAATTGAGTAAAGAAAAGGACATCCGAAGTGAACTGCGGTAATAAAGCAGAGCAACTTGCACGGTAAGCAAGTCAAGAGTACTAAAACTTCAAAGCGTTGCGATGGCTTCTGGGCTTTACGCAGTGTTCGTCAAAAGCAATAATAATCGAAGATCGCCCTTGAGCAAATTTGGTCCAGACGCGAACGAGTCATCTGGCTGACAATCGTTTGCCGCATTCCGATCCGAGAAATGGACCGATGATAAATGAAGCAAGCGCGCGCCTGCCGCACTCGCCCCTCATAAAAAACCCGCCGTTCTTGTCTTGAGTCCGCCAATGGCCGAAGGCCCGAAGGTTTGCCACCAATTGAACTTTAGAGTGCGAGAAGTACGTGTACCCAACTCCATTTTTGTGAGAGGACAAGTAGTCACCGATTGCGTATTGTTGTCGTTGGTATTGTCGGGCATCATCTGGGCCACCAAGATCTTGTATTCACTATGACTAATCCATGCTCCATCTTGCGTCTCGATATGCTAATGGTATCCACAATTCCCGTGATTGCACGTCGGCCGTTTGGTGATCATCACAACGCCCATTCGACGAAGAGGACGTTTCCGTATCCCCACGCCGAAGTAGCTCATCGCCACCTTCAGACAGACCAAGAAGTATGCAACTTTATCTTGGAAGAAGGTTACAATGAGGACTATCGCCCCTTCTGTACCTGCGAAAGATTACAGGACATGTACCAAGTCGATTGCCGTTTCACCGATTGCCCCGATTGTGAGGATATTCAGGGAGTAAGTCGACCCTCCTACCCACTGAGCCCGTGATTTCCTTACAATAAATCCGTATCACCATATACCCACCATGTGTTTTCTTTCTAAATCTTTGGTGTATGCAGCAACAAACCTGTGCCTTTTTTTTTCGAAGGAATGGACTTGCGAACGGGTACCCTCCAAGAAGACATGTATACGAGCTGTATCGAGTACACTTTTGGTGCTTTCGACAATATAATATGTTTCACTGAGGAAGCTGCATCTGACAGCTTCATCATGACGATCGACGACGTCCCATGTGACAGTTGCACTTTCGTGACTTGTGACGACGGCTTTGACGAGGATATTAGCGTTGACTGTACGAACGCCTTGCCAGACGGCGGTAAGCCACATGTCTTCAATTTCTGCAACGCTGATGTTCCCAAGACGTCGCCACTCATTGCCTACGGAGACAATGAGCTGTACTTCTTTGAAGAATGCTTTGAAAGGTTCTTCACTGCCAGTTCTTCCCCGGGGACTATGAATCCGTCTGTGGGCCTATCGACGGCACCATCAATGATGCCTACCGGTACACCATCGTCTGGTGGTTTTCGTACTTCCCTCCATACCCTGCTTGTGGTGATGGGTATGGCATTCGCAAGTACTTTGTGGTAATTACGGCGCCTTCAGTTTCGTAGTAAAAGAGAGTTCATGTTTTATTCGTCTATTTACTACTTTCCTTATCGGCAAGACCCACCTGGTCGAGTAAAAAGGCAAAATCAAACGCCAACTCTTTGAGATACTTGTAGCGATCACTTGCGCTAAAATGTCCAGCACTCAAATCCAACTTGAGGCATACTGGACCCGATCCCTCGGCTTGCGTGTGGCGCAGCGTCGCAGCAAACTTAGATGGCTCCCAGTACTGCACACGAGGATCGTGCAAACCTCCCGTCAATAGACAAGCGGGGTAGACTGCATTTTGCACATTTTGCATGGGACAATACTCCATCATGTACTGATGGAATTTTTCTTCCGAAGGATTGCCCCACTCCTCCCACTCCACAGCCGTCAAGGGGATGGAAGCGTCAATCATGGTACAGAGAACGTCAACAAACGGCACTCCCAGAATGGCCACCTTGAAAAGTTCCGGCGCTTGATTAATACTTGCTCCAACCAAGAGACCACCAGCGCTTCGCCCTTCACAAGAGAGCCTGTCCGGGGCAGTCAACTTGCGATCGTCGATCAACCAACGAGCCACGTCGCAAAAATCATTGAACGTGTTCTTCTTGCACAAGTACTTGGCTCCGTTGGGCTCTTCGTACCACTGACGGCCCATTTCGCCGCCTCCACGCACGTGCGCAATCACGTAAACGATTCCTCGATTCAACAGGGGCAACCTCGTAATCGTAAAGTCAGCTTCCATGCACGAGCCGTACGATCCGTAACCGTAAAGATGGGTATGCACAGGCTTACCCGAAGCAATATGATCTTCTAATACATCCTTCCGGTAGACGATACTCACTGGAATCTCCGTCTTGCCATCACGGGATATCACAGTGGTGCGCTCGCACGCAAACTTGCTTTGGTCGTAGCCAGGGACCTTGCGTTCCTTCAAGACTTTGCGCTGTTGAGTATCACCCACACTGATTTCCAAAGACTGAGTCGGTGTCACCATGGAATCATACCCCACAACGATCGAATCTGCCTCGTACTCGTAATGCCGTCCAAGACCCACGTCGTACGCCTCTTCCGGAAAGGTTAACATTTCAAACTTGGTGACTACAGTGTCCTGCAATCCCACAATCCACACGCGAGGGATTCCTCCTTCCCGTCCACTCGCCACCACGTGCGTCTTGAAACAAGTGACACCGTCCAGCGAGCGCTGGTAACTTCCGTCAAAGAGGGCTTCGCCCGAAGGGTCCTTGACGAGTTGCCAATCGTCTTGGCAGTTGGGACCGGCGGCACAAGTAAAGAGCGCCATGTTGGGCAAGCCACCGACGTTACTTTCAATCCACCACTGACCATCACGGTGTTCCACATCATACAAGACTTTGGATCGCTTGGGAGCAACGCAACGCAATGTCGCGGCAGGATCATGCAAGTCCAAGTAATGAATCTCGGTCGTTTCCTTGCTGGACGTCTCCGCGAAGAGGTAGCGGCCGTCCAAAGACTTGGCCATGCCCATCCAATACAGGTCGTTCATCTCCTCCAAGAGCATTTCGTCGGGCGTATCAGGAGCATTCAACTTGCGTCGGTAGAGTTGAAAGGGACGGTGGGCGGCATCCAGTTTGAAGTAAAAGAGTGTCTCGTCGTCGGCGCCCCAACAAATGCTGCCGTCCATTTCCAGAGCAGCATCGTGGTCAACGATCTCTCCCGTTTCCAAGTCCTTGACAAACATTTGGCAAGTCTCTCCTCCCGTCAAGTCTAAATGGTGAGCAATGGGAGAGAAAGAGTGAGCGATGGTTTCGTGAGAGTGTAGCAAAGAGCAGCGAGCATTCTTTGCTTATCGAAAGCGGTCCGCGCTTTGCTTTCTGTCTAGCTGGCTGCTCCCTACTACTAGTAACAAGACTAGACGTACGTACCTGTCGAGTAAGCAAGCAACTTTTGACTAGGCGATTTCGCTACGGATCCAGTGGCGCAATACTTTTGTCCTTGCGCCAGCACGTTCACATCCAGGATAACTAAGGGTTAGAGTGGAGCAATAAAAGTAGTGTGAGCTTTGTGTTCTTGAGAGAGACGATGAGTGTGTTGTAGAGAAGGAAGAGTACGTACCCTGTTCTCCAGGAACAATGGGTGCTTCAGCTGTCCCGTCCCACTCCACGCTCAAGTGGTCCAAAGTCTTGGGAGCACGGCAATGGACGGTATAACTTTTGCCCGCAAAGGTGCGCGTGTAGTACCAAAAGTCGCCGTGTGGTCGCGGCGTTGTGTAATCGGTTTCCTGAATGGCACTCAACATTTCGTTGTAAAGCGTTGTTCGCAGCCCCGCCAAGTGCCCCGTCTGGGCTTCGGTATACGCGTTTTCTGCCTTCAAGTGGTCCATAATCTCTGGATCCTCACGCTTCTCGTCCCTCATCCATCCGTAGGGATCGGGTACGCCGACCGCTGGGTCCATGAGCTTTTCAGTCGAGGCTTCAGACTGGCGGGGCAGGTCGGCCTTCCAGCCTTCTGGAGCGACTCCAGCGTACACAACGCGACCTTCTTCCCGACGAGGGATGGGAGGGGCGATTGCGGATGTTGGTGTTGTCGTTGACGCCATAATGCCAGTGCTGCTACCTGTACCAGTACTGCTGCGAATATTCCGGCGAGACAACCAACGGTTCTGAAAGGGACGAGCGCTAACAAAGGCCGATCGCGAAGGAGTGAGAAGGGCTGTCGCTGTAGTGCGGAGGAAGAGAATCTTGACTAGTAGCCAAAGGTGGAACGTTGGAATCAAGCGGCAACTGCGTCTCATGGCCATCACCTGACAAGCAATGTGAATCTTCCAACGTTCGTCTTCCTTCTTTGGCCGACGGATCTGATCGAATAATCGAATCGTGAAACCAACATGGAATATGGAATCGAAAACAAAGCGGAATGTCACTTAAGACCTGCTAAGTCGCCTCCCTTCTCTCTCTCTCTCCTGCCTGGTGAGGGACGTTGGCAAGTGGGTAAGGGAAGGGGGGGGGGAGTGGTAGATGTGGTCGGTGGTCGCTTCATTTTAGTGAGCGGCGATCGTGAGGAGCAGGAGAAGAGCCTCGCATACCGCAACCAAGAGAGCTAGGCCAGCTATGAAGCTACTACTAGAGGACCTACTGTAGGTCATTCGTTCGCTACTGCTCTAGTATAGCTGGCTCTACAGGTACAGGTACTAGCTGCTAGTAGTAGAGAGGGACGTTTCAACTCCCAGGTAAATCATGGCTGCAATACGTATGCTCTCTGTCGGCTAGTACTAGTAGTACTAAAGAGCTTTTCTCTGTGAGTTAGTAGTCTTACTGCCTCTAGATAGGTTCTCGCAACCCTTTCATAGGATGCACATGCAGTGCTATGAAATAACGAGGTAGTCAAAGGCGATTACTCGTTCGTCTTGCAACATGAGAATCTTGGCCTTGGCGTTCAAGAGCTGCAGGGTAGAATCTGTCACCAACCCACAGTGGCATTCCGAGTAGACGTTGGGATCGGCAACCGCAGCCTTTTCAAGGCTCGCAGAATCCGCAATGATGAGAATGTTGTTTTGAACAGAAGCTGCACGAATCTGGCGAATCTGGATGATCGTTTCTGCGGTCACACCGTGAAAGACGTAATGCGGACCATTCGAATTGGGATGCGTCCAAATCCAGGGCCACACTTCCAGATTCTCCACGTCAAACTTGTGCAACAGGACTGGCAGATCTTCGACTGTTGGGTTGCGAACGTAGTAATCAAAGTCGGCCGGATCGTGCTCGTAGTGATCGAGGCGCACTGCCGTGGAGGACGAGGAGGACTGCGTACTTTGATGGACGGCGCCACCAAAGAGTAGTGGCGTCGCTCGCTGGGCCAAGAGACGAGCGAACCTTTGTCTCATGGCAAGGTGTTCGGCGATCCTCGGGGATTTGGTGGCGGTAACGGCAACAGCAGCACGATAGGAGACTGCACGAATGAGTCAGTCATCATGGTGAAACCGGAAACCGCCAGCAAAGAGAAGAAGAAACAGAGAATGAAAAAAGAAACGCTAAAACAGTCCCCAGTCACACTTCTCGCGGGAGTGACGTTGAACCAACAAAACCCAAAATAGATTGATTCTATCGTTGACACTGGTACTGTTGTTTGTTCGGACCATCCAGAAGACCCCTGCTACCGTCTCTACTCTCGACATCGTTCCATTATACATAATGAGAGTCTTAGTACCACTTGCTGTTAGCCTGTCGGCGGCTTCTGCCTGGACTGGGACTGGTTCAGCGTCAAGAGCTACGAGACCGTCGTTGATGACTTATTGCGGCACCCGAAGCAGCGTCTTCGCCTTGAACAGTGCTGCCACTCCCGAAGAAGAAAACGATAGTTACGACGAAGAACCATCGCTCGTCTTGGGTGATGCTGTTAATGAGCAAATGGCAAGTTTAAAGTCCAAGTACCCCACCGCTGAAGCCGACTACCTGGCGGCAGCACGGGCCCGCAACGCTGCCAAGACGAATAGTGTCAGTCACGCCGCCAGTGACGAAGCCTGGAAAAATCTCAGGGATGAGAAGAAAAAGACGGGACTGCTACAAGAGGATGCCTGGGAAGCGAGCTTGGAAGAAGCTGGCAATGCGGACTCGCAAATTCTGATCCCCATGAGCGACCAAGCCGACTCCAGTGACGATCCAGAGGAACCCAAGTTGCTCTTGTTTTGAGAAGTCTTATATAGTAGAGTGTATAACTTGCAACGTTGATTACTTATCTTGTGAATGTTAGGCTAGCAAATGTATCCACTTAAGTTTCATAAAACTTGGAGATAATGCTTTCAGAGTATTGTCAACTTTGTGAATCGCGAGTATCAAGGGAAATTGCTTCTCTTCTTGTTGGTCTAAGGCCAACTGGTCTTTTCAAGTACCTTGAGCAAAATGGGATAGCCCGTAACCACTTGCCATCCAAAGAGACACATTCCAGCCACATTGGCACCAATGTGCACAGTTCTGGCCGTGTCGTTACCTTTTTGCATGTGCGGCACCATGCTCACCGCCAGCGCCCACAAGACCACAAGACCAGCACCTGCGTAGAGGTGCGGTCCGGGAAAAAGTTTTCCGGCACGGGCGTACGTATTGAGAGGCCCTTCAATGGCAAAGGAAGTTCCGAAAAAGGCCAACAAGGCTCCCTGGTTAAAGTGCTTGTCGCGGGGAGCGTCGGCGGCCAATTGTTTGCGTTCGGCCGTCAAGTCGGCAATCTGTTGTTCAATCGAGACGGCAGAAGGCGAAGAATCGATGGGGGTCGAGTCGGGGGTCGAGTCGACGGTCTCGGCCCCCTTGACAGCCGCCAGAGCAGCCTTGACAGAAGCGGCGCCTTGCAAATCTGGCAAGGTCTTTTTCAAGGCACTGATCTCGTCACCAATTGTACGCTGACGGCGCCAGTTGAATCCTAGAACGGCCGTGTAAACGGAAAAGGCCAGGAGAGATATCATCATGACGGGGTGTAACAAACTGAGCGTGCGGCCTTCGAAAATGCCTAAGGAGTCAACAATAGGGTGTGAGAATGGGAAGATACGGACATTCGAGCATACTTTTGTGAGCCATTTTCATCTACGTACCCCAATCGGGACCAGCGGCACTGGCCATTTGTGTCGTGAGGGTCCACGCAGTCAAGGCACCAGTGGCAATCTTTCCCACTTTGCCATCGGAAAGCGCCTCCTCGTTAGTAGATTCTTCGGCAGGCTGCTGCTGAAGAAATCTGGGATGCACCGTCGACGAGTATCCAACAGTAGCCGTCACAGAACGAAGACGGCCGACCATTGGGACGACGGTAAATGCTTGGACGGTAGGTGCAAAGGCTAGCAGGCAGATTAAAGTAACTTTCATGATGAATAGAAGCTTTCAAAGAGGATATGATGTCTGCTGATGGCTGTACCGGTAGCAATCTTAAAGAATGAGGATTGTTATATTCGACGACCATCGTAAGAGGCCGATGGATTTGTCCGTCGGGAAGCCAAAAATCAGGACAAACGTCACTGGTACGTACGACGTATCATAACCCCGGACGCTGCCCGCGCTGACAAGTTTTCTATTCATGAAGCTTTGGTCTCGCAAGGAATCACGACGACCGTTGGCAAACGCGCTCACGAAACAGATTGAATGCGTCTTTGGCACGGCAGAGCACAGCCGACAGCGACTACCGGTACTACTAGTGACCCCCCGAAAGGAAAAGATACACCAAGTAGTGGGAGGACTTCACGACCAGCACCACGTTCGAAGTTTTCAAGCAATCCGGTTTTCAGGCAAGAATCCGGAAGTGTGTGCCTTCCTCACAGCCGTGTCGATTACAACACCCGTATCTCTTGGCTTGCAAAGGTTTGGATCGAGTTCGTTTGGCCTGGAGACGAGACAAAAATAACAAGAAAGAATTGAAGGTGGTAGCAGCTTCCAGTCATCCGCAGCTGCATCGTCTCCTGATATCACAGCACTGGAACCAACTTTAGTAGCAGAGGAACCTACTGCACAGCAGCAACCTGTCGAGACGCAAACGATTAATGTCCGTGACTGTGCTGGGGAAATAACCCCTTTATTCTCCGCTACGACCAGCAAATGAAGCTCTTGTTTAGGGTGTTTTCTCCAAGATCAAGGGTGTGCTGCATCGTTCCAGTCTGTTCTTTCTACGTAACGGCCAAAGGCTTGGATCTAGCCAGACGATCTCTTGCTTGGGATTGAAAGACAACGATATCATTGATTGCAAGAGGAAAAAGGCAGCACCACTATCGCCGCCAGGCCAGGGCAAATGTGTATTTGAGTAATCGGCCATTGCCGACTTGTCCAGGATGTAATCGACTTTTATGCTCAGCAGCTATCGGACTTCTCGAGTAGCGAAGTACGACGCTAAGATAGCTAGTATCTGTATCGTTCTACCCAAGACTAGCTCTACTAGAGAGACCAACAATAGTTGACCCGGAAGTCAAAACGGAGGTAGATAGAGATAATGTACGATCTGTATTGTTGCCGGATGCTGGTCGCGTTACATCGTACTAACTGTAGTTCCCACTCCAATTATGCGACGAACGACAACCGGTAGACCTACGTATTCTAGACTCCCAGAACTAGCTACTGACATTCTTCGCTGAACTACAGTACAGGCACAAATCACGATTCACCAACAGTCCCGAAGGTCTGGACACGTAAGTGTGTGTGTGTGTAACAATAAGGCTACTATCGTCAGTTTATTCCGCAGTGGCGGCCAACATTTCGATATCCTTCTTTTGCACCAACTGTGTCAAAGCCATGTCACCCTCCGACTTGAACCGAATGTATCCAGCCAAAGCATAGCTGTTAGTTTCGGGCAGAGCAAGGCCCGTGACGGGGTCGACGTTAGCAACGTTGATTTGGACCGATGAATGGTCCTTGGCTTTAATCAAGCGAGTAGTCCAGCTGCATTTGCGGGGAACATAAAGATCCACGTTTTCTCCCTTTTCGTTTTGCATATTGAGTTGTTGTTGTGTGTGTGTAAAAAAGAACTGTAAAAAGAAAAAAAGGACTGAGTGAGAAGGA
>Ga0307981_1001207_pt1 | contig 23791 bp, 22 predicted proteins | sample OrgLakmetagen987_FD_201849 | JGI IMG/M metagenome (GOLD analysis project Ga0307981, IMG submission 201849) | Saline water microbial communities from Organic Lake, Antarctica - #987 | ecosystem: Environmental > Aquatic > Non-marine Saline and Alkaline > Saline | place: Antarctica: Organic Lake... | reverse complement strand
TCTTTGGCGCAACACACGGCTGCAATCAGGTCAAAACGCGCAGCTTTGTCAGGATCACCGAACGAGTTTACGCCCGTCTCCAGCACCATGCGCACCTTCATCCGCACCTCCGAGGCAGCCGTTGCCCCAACGGTCTGCGCACTTTCCCCACAGGCTGATCCAAGACCCCCGAGGCGTCCTCCTTCCGAGGTTAGTCAACGTGGGCCGCCACCTCATGACCGCCAACGTCGCGCCGCGGCCCACATCGAAAAACCTTCAGGAAAGAGGTCGGATGAAGGTGCCGTATTGTGGTTGTGGCAATCGGTTGAAACGGATCTTCGATTCAGGATGCTACTGGACCCTGAAAACGCGCCATCAAGAGGTCAACCTGACCTTACCAAGCGACAGACGCACGAATGACAGAGTAATAAGGAATTTCGGCTGGTACTTCGTCTTCTGCGCACCACGCGCACAATGCGCAAAACGCAATAATATATTGTTTTTTAACATACCCTTTGGTAAGAATCAACACAACCAAGGGAGGAAAAACAATGAAAAACATCACAATAGTGCGCGGAGCAACCGCATTGGCGATTTTCGGGGCCTCAGTCGCACCGGTCGCCGCGGAAATCGACGAGGTCAAATGGGCGGTGCCGATCAGCTTTTCGTCAAGCCTGACTGCGCTTGGCGATACGTTGCCTTGGGTTGCAGAGCGGCTGGCGGAGGTCTCTGGCGGAAAGATAACGTTCGAAGTCGTTGAACCCGGAGCGATGATTCCAGCGCTTGCCGTGTTCGAAAGCGCGGCGACAGGACAGATTGAGGCCGGTTACAGCTGGATGGGCTACGAGCGGGGTCAAGTTCCTGCTGCTGCCCTGTTCGGGGCGACACCTTTCGGGCTTGAGCCTGCCGGCTATACCGCATGGATCTATCAAGGTGGCGGTGACGAGCTTTTGAAAGAGACGTTCGAGCCATTCAACGTCTATCCCATCCTGTGTGGGACAATTCCACCAGAAGCCGCCGGCTGGTTTACCTTCCCGATCGAGAATGTCGAACAACTTGCAGGTCTCAAGATGCGCGCTGCCGGCATGGGCGGCGAGATTATGAAGGAAGTCGGCATGTCCGTTACGGTTCTGCCGGGCGGCGAGCTTTATCAGGCTTTGGAAACTGGCGTTCTGGACGCGACCGAATTTTCGCTTCCCACGGTGGACAACCAACTCGGCTTCTATCAGGTCGCAAAGTTCTATCACCTGCCGGGCTGGCACCAGCCTTCCACATCGCAGTTTCTTTATGTGAATATGGATTCGTGGAACGAACTCAGCGCGCAGACCCAATCGGTGATCGAGACTACCTGCATGGCTGGCACGCTGTATGCCATGGCGCGGGGCGAGGCGCTTCAGGGTCCCGTTCTGAGCGAATTCGAGGAAAAGGGCGTAACCGCACAACAACTTCCCGAAGAGGTGCTTCAGGCGTTCCGTGACGCGACCGAAGTGGTCATGAAACGGGAAAGCGAAAACGACGCGCAGTTCGCCAAAGTCTATTCGGCCATGAAGGAATTTCAGGCAAGTGTGCAGCCCTGGCACGAACTTGGTTACCTTCCGCGCAACTGGACCTGGGACAACGAAGCCGCTGAGTAAAAGCGGTCTGAACAGGCATCCAAAAGGCAAAGGGGCGGCAGATGTCCATCTTGATCGAGGACGAACACGATTCAATCGTGGACGAAGCTGCCCCGAACCCTTTGTTTTCGCGTGTGCTTGATGGTGTTGTCACCTTCATTTCAATCTTTGCACATGCAACGTGGATCATCCTGGTAGGAGTCATTCTTGCCAATGTGCTGATGCGCTACGTGCTGGGCGGTTCGCTTGTGGCGCTGGAGGAACTTCAGTGGCACCTTTACGCCTTCGGTTTCATGGTGGGACTGTCCTACACCCTGGTTCATGATAAGCATGTCCGCGTGGATGCGCTGGCTGAAAAGTGGGGTAAACAACGCCGGGCGAAGATCGAGATCGCTGCGATGTTGATCCTCCTTATACCGTTCGCTGCAGTCATTTTTTACGACTCGATCTCTTTCATAGAATTCTCGATGCGGCTCAATGAAAAATCACGGTCACCTGGCGGATTGCCCTACCGATGGATCATCAAGTCGGTCATACCGCTTGCCATGGGTTTGCTGATCCTTGCGGCGCTTGCCAGGACAGCACGCATGATCGCCTTGCTGCGCACAACGCGGTGAGCAATTCCATCCAGAGATAAGGTTCAGATGATGCTCGGCCTCGCCGCGAACGAACTTCTTGTGATCCTCATGCTTGTCATGTTCATCGGCCTGCTGTTCACTGGCATTCCAGTGGCATGGTCATTGGCAGGCACGTCTTTGGTTGTCGCCTTCCTTACAATCCAGCTCAATGCAATGTTCGAAATCGACACCCTGTTCTTCGACGATTGGCGAGACTACCGGATCATCGTGCAGCGCATATATGCGACGATGGAAAACGCCGTGCTTGTGGCGTTACCCATGTTCGTCTTCATGGGTCTGATGCTCGACCAGTCAGGTCTTGCCGAAAAGCTGATGCGATCGTTTTCCGAAACCCTCGGACGCGTGAGCGGTGGGCTTGCCATCGCCGTGGTCCTGATCGGCATCCTGCTGGCCGCATCGACAGGGATCGTGGGCGCTTCGGTGGTTCTGCTGGCGACGATCTCGCTGCCGATCATGCTTGAGGCGGGATATGACAGACGGCTCGCGGCGGGTGTGGTAGCAGCCTCGGGCACGCTGGGTATCCTCATTCCGCCGTCGATCATGCTGATCATCATGGCCGACCAGCTTTCGCTTTCGGTCGGCGAACTTTTCATGGGTGCCATCGTTCCCGGGCTGCTGCTGGGATTCACCTATCTCTTTTACGTCGTCGTCGCGGTCGTGCTCAAACCGAGCCTCGCGCCGCGACCCAAGCATGTGACGCCGTTCTCCGGCCAGCTTGTGCTTGATACCGTCATTGCCGTGTTGCCGCCCGTGGGGCTGATGCTTGCCGTGCTCGGGTCGATCTTCCTGGGCATCGCAACCCCGACCGAAGCCTCGGGGATCGGAGCCTTCGGAGCGACCTTGCTGGCGTTCTTCAATCGTCGACTGAGCCTGAGCGTGCTTTGGACGGTCGCTGTCCGGACGACCCTGACATCTTCTTTCATCTTCGCCATTTTCATCGGGGCGACAGCCTTTGCGCTGGTGATGCGCGGGCTGGGCGGCGATCAGATGATCGAAGAGGCGCTGAACGCAATTCCATTCGGTGCGACCGGCGTGGTTCTGACGGTGCTGTTCTTCGCCTTTCTCGCGGGCTTCTTTCTGGACTGGCTGGAAATCACGCTGATCTTCCTGCCCCTGGTTGGCCCCGTCATTGTCGCCCTTGGCTTCGACCCGATCTGGTTCGTGGTGGTCTTTGCGGTCGCGCTCCAGACATCATTCATCACGCCGCCGGTTGGGTTTTCCCTGTTCTACCTGAAGGGAGCAGCCCCCGCCGAGATAACGACGAGTGATATATATCGTGGCATTATTCCATTCGTCATCATCCAGCTTGTCATCGTGCTGTCGATGGTCTTCATTCCCAATATCGTGACCTGGCTCCCCCAAATGGTCTACGGCTGAGACAGAGTTCGATCTGCCGCAAAAAAAACCCGGAACGAACGCTCAGGACCTCCGGCTTCGGGATCGTCTCGGGCGAGCATGCTTCTGCACCGTGCGGACCTTTTCGGGGCCCTGCACGCCGGGGGGAACCTCCGGCGACATCCGGCCAGTCACGGCGAGGAGGCCTTTGAGGACTCCCGGTCAACACCGAACGCAAGGCGGCGCGGAAACCTTGATCTTCGGATTTGCATCCTGGGCCACCGGCGGCAGGCGCAAGGTGGTGGTTGCCGTCTTCGAGGCGCGACCATGATCCTGCCTCACGGGTGGCCTTCACACATGAAGACGGTTCAGGTTCGGCGCTCCAAAAGCTGCAGTCGAGCGGTAGTCGATGCATGAACGATTGCTTCGGCTTAGCTGCGCAGCAGTATGGGAAGGCCCATGAACGGCAGGAGTTCCAGCCTCACGCTGCACGGTTGGTCCATATCAAGCGCCATCAGCCGGTCGACGACGAAACCCGGCATCTCGGCCGGTATCTGGTGGTGGGCGGACAAAGCTGTTGCTCACCGAGCGCCCCAGCCACCATCGACGGCGAGGACCGCACCGTGGATGGCTGAAGCGGATTGGGATGCGAGGAAAACGACGGGGGCTGAAATTTCTTGTGGGTTTAGCCAGCGGCCTAACGGGACGCGGGCCAGAATGGCGGCCGTGCGTTCCGGATCGGCTTGCAGTGCAGCGGTATTGTCTGTCGCCACATAGCCCGGAGCGACTGCATTGACGTTTACGCCTTTGGAGGCCCATTCATTGGCGAAGGCACGGGTCATATTTACCAAAGCGGCTTTGCTCACCGCGTATCCGGGCACGTTGATACCACCTTCAAAGCTGAGCACGGACCCCAGGTTGATGATCTTGCCATGGCCGCGCGCCACCATCCGCGCGCCCAGATCGCGGCTCAGTAAAAAGGGGGCATCCAGATTGACTGCCATTACGGCGTCCCAGTCTTGCGTTGTATGGTCTGCCACAGGCGCGCGCCGGATGATGCCTGCGTTGTTGACCAGGATATCGATCTGCGTGTCGGCCAGTCGTGCCACAAGCCGCTCGATTTGGCTTCTGTCGGACAGATCGCAGTTTATGGCCGTGATGCCTTGCACCGGCGGTGCGTCTTCAATCTGTGTCCCGATGCCGACAACATGCGCACCGGCATCGACAAGTGCCGATGCGATGGCCGCGCCGATACCGCGACTGGCTCCGGTTACAAGCGCAGTTTGTCCTTTCAGATCACTCATAGGTCAGTCAGGGTGCCGAGGGCACGTTCGGCTGCGAAGGCTGTGGTCTCGGACAGGGTCGGATGTGCGTGAACCGTGAGGGCGATATCCTCGAGGGTGGCGCCCATTTCCATGGCGAGCGTGAGTTCGGAAAGCAACTCACCGGCATGGCGCCCGATAATCGTGGCGCCAAGCAGTCGGTTGGTTGCGGGATCATAGACCAGTTTCGTGAGGCCGTCACCGCCGCCAGAGGCAAGATTGCGCCCGCTCGCAGCCCAGGGAAAACTGCTCGTCTTGATGGTATGCCCTTCGGCTTTTGCCTGAGCCTCGGTCAGGCCTACCCAGGCAAGTTCCGGGTTTGTATAGGCGACGGACGGGATCAGTGCGGTGTCGAGGGCGGCGCGGTGACCGCAGGCCACTTCTGCGGCGATGTGCCCTTGATGGGTTGCGCGGTGTGCGAGCATGGGGTTTCCTGTAACGTCTCCGATGGCGAATATGTTCGGCTGGGCTGTTTGCCCTGCGGTATCTGCTGTGATGACGCCTTGGGCGGTCACGGTCAATCCGGCGGCTTGGGCATCAATCTGGCCGCCGTTTGCACGCCGTCCAACGGATTGAATAATGGCGTCTGCCTGAATCTCGCCGGTAAACGCACCAGAGCAGGCGAGCGTCAGGGCCGTCTTGGCAGCCTTGACCGTTTGAACCTGCGTAGCGGTATGGATTGTGATCCCGTCATCCTCCAGAGCCGTCCGCAGAAGGGCGACTGCCTGCGGGTCTGCGCCTGCAGCAAGGCCGTCTGCCAGCTCGATCACGGTGACGTCGCTGCCCAGCGCGGAATAGATCGTGGCCATTTCCAGGCCGATGATGCCGCCGCCGACGATTGCGAGCCGCTCTGGGATTGCGCGCAGTTCCAGTGCTGCTGTGCTGTCCCAGATGCGCGGATCCTCGGGCCATCCCGGCAAGGTAATGGGGGACGAGCCTACGGCGATGACGGCCTGCTTGAATCCCAGGGTCTTGCCGTCGATTGTAACGGTGTCCGGTCCGGAGAACCGAGCTGTGCCCTGTCGTGTCTTGACCTTGCGCCGACCCGCGATTGCACCAAGGCCACCCGTAAGGTGCCCGACAATGCTGTCCTTTTTGGCGCGCAGGGCGTCGAGGTCGATCTTTGGCGCGCCGAATGTGATGCCCCAACCGGACATATGCCGCGCCTCGCCGATGACCTCTGCGGCATGCAAAAGCGCTTTCGAGGGGATGCAGCCCTCGTTCAGGCAGACGCCGCCAAGGGCCTCGCGCGCGTCCACGATTGTAACATCACGGCCCAGATCCGCCGCACGGAATGCGCAGGCATAGCCGCCAGGGCCAGCGCCGATGACCAGAAAATCAATGGTGTTGTCCATTTCGCTCTCCTAGATCAGCAAATTGCGCGGATCGGCGATCAGCGCGCAATAATGGCTCATGAAACGCGCAGCATCCGCACCATTGATAACACGGTGGTCATAACTCAGGTCGAGCGGGACCATCGGGACGGGTCGTGGCGTATCCCCGTCCCAGACCGTTTCGGTCTGTGTGCGCGTGATGCCAAGGATCGCAACCTCTGGCGGGTTGACGATGGGGGTGAAGGCTGTGCCACCGATGCCGCCGAGGCTGGTGATGGTCATGGATGCGCCACCCATCTCGCCGCCGCCGATCTTGCGGGCGGATGCACGGGTCGCGAGGTCGATGATTTCAGCTGCAATCTGCCAAAGTCCCTTTTGGTCGGCATCGCGGATTACCGGGACCATCAGCCCGCTTGGTGTGTCGACGGCAATACCGATATGGACATAGGTCTTGAGCGTGAGCGATGTCCCGTCACGGGACAGCGACGCATTGAAGCGCGGGAAATGACGCAAGCACCGTGCCAGCGCCGTCACATGGAAGGCGAGGGCTGTGAGTTTTACCCCTTGCGAAGCAGCATCGTTTTTCCAGCTCTGGCGCAGCTGTTCGACTGCGCTGACGTCCGCACGGTCGTGGTGCGTTACCGCAGGGATCAAGGCCTGTGCTGCGGCAAGATTGCGTGCGGTGACGAGGGCAAAACGGCTCAGCGGTTCTGTCGTGACGGGGCCATATTGGCTGTGATCTACATCCCAATAAGAGGTGTAGCCCGAAGGAGAGCCGGATTTTTCGTTCAAATCCTCCGGTGCGATTGTCTGGCGTCCGGTGCGTTTTGCCACTGCGTCGATGTCTATGCCCCGTTCGCGCGCAAGACGGCGCGTGGACGGGCTGGCGATAATGTCTGACATGATGTCCTCCTACCAGCTGGCTGAAATATATTGCGTTTCCATGAATTCGAGCATGCCTTCATGCCCGCCTTCGCGGCCCAGACCTGATTGTTTCGTGCCGCCAAAGGGGGCCGCCGGATCGCTGACCAACCCGCGGTTCAGCCCGACCATGCCGTAGTCGAGGCGCTCGCACACCTGCAGCGCGCGTTTGAAATCGGCAGAAAACACATAGGCGACCAGCCCGTATTCAGTATCGTTTGCGCGGGCGATGGCGTCCTCCTGATCGGTGAACGTCTGGATCGCCGCAACGGGGCCGAAAATCTCGTCATGGACGCAGTCGGCGTTCTCTGGCACGTTCGACAGGACGGTGGGCGGGTAGAAGAAACCTTTGCCGGACGGTGTCACGCCGCCGCATTCAATTTTGGCACCTTTGGCCACGGCGTCTGCAACGAATTCGGCCACTTTGTTGCGCGTGTCTGCGTTGACCAGCGGGCCTACGTCCACGGATGCATCCGTGCCATCCCCGACTTTGAGCGCACTCATGGCTTCTGTCAGGCGGCGGGTGAATTCAGGCGCGATGCTGTCGTGGACATAGATGCGGTTCGCGGCGGTGCATGCCTCGCCCAGATTGCGCATTTTGGCCAGCATCGTGCCTTCGATTGCTATGTCCATATCCGCATCTTCCAGAATGACGACGGGTGCGTTGCCCCCCAGCTCCATCGCAGGTTTCAGAACTTGATCCGCCGCAGATTTGAGCAATTTGCGCCCGACGCCGGTGGAGCCTGTGAAGCTGACCACCCGCACGCGCGGATCGTGCAGCATGTGATCGACAAGGGCGCCGGTCTTTTTGGACGGCAGGACGTTCACCAGCCCCGCAGGCACGCCGGCTTCTTCCAGAAGCGGCATGAGGGCCAGCATGGTCAGAGGTGTCTCCGACGCGGGTTTGATGATGACACCGCAGCCTGCGGCCAAGGCGGGAGCTATTTTGCGCGTCCCCATCGCAGCGGGGTAGTTCCACGGCGTAATCAGCACGGCAAGGCCCGCAGGCTTGTGCTGCACGATGATGCGCGCGCCCGATGCAGGGGCGTGGGTGATCATACCGTCCGCGCGCACGGCTTCTTCTGCGAACCAGCGGAAGAATTCGGCGGCGTATGTGGCCTCGCCTATGGCGTCTGCACGGGCTTTGCCGTTTTCCAGAGTGATCAGGTGCGCAAAGTGGTCAAGCCGCTCGGTCATAAGCTCCCATGCGCGGCGTAGCACTTCGGAACGCGCGCGGGGCGTGCGGGCGGCCCAATCGGCCATCGCCCGCTCGGCCGCATCCAGCGCTTTGTCCGCGTCCGCGATATCGGCTGATGCCACGGATGCGATAACATCTTCGGTCGCCGGATTGATGACGTCGAAACGTGTTTCCGTCTTGTGCCATGCGCCGTCGATGTAAAGGTCGGTATGGTCCATGTCGGTCCTCGGTTCTGTCAAAGCAGGTGGCGGAGCGGTTGCTCCATCCGGCCTGCGAAATTGCTGAGAAGGGTGATTGCAGCCTGCGCATTCAGTTGGGTGTGGGTGCACTCCAAGGCGATGTCCAGTCCGGCACCGGCTGTCATGATCGTAAGAACCGGTGCGCCCTGAACGCCCAGATCCGCACTGCGTATGGGTGTGCCACGCAGGTCACGCAATATCAGGTCTGTCACAATGTTGTCTGACGCAGTGACCTTCGAGAGGCCACGGCCTGTCGGAACCGTGTAGGTCAACGCCTGTCCCGCACGCTGGATGACGACGGTGGTTTCGTTGTCAGAGCCAAGTGATGCGCCGCCAAGCCCCGCAAGGAGGGCGGTGGCGTCGTCCAGCCCGTGTGACCGCGCGGCCCAAGCCGCAAAATCGGGCAGGCCGTCTTCGGCGATCTCGGCGGTAAGCCGCATCGTCTGTGCCACCATTGCGGCTGGTGCGCCCGTCGGCAGGGCCTTTGCGGCAGCAAGATCTGCAACATGAAACGGCTGCGGATGACCCGAGGCTGCCAGCGCATCAAGGTCAAGCCCCTGTTCCAGCGCCAGACGCCGCGCCTTGGGGGATGCAAGGGTCCGGCCATGCGTGGGGGGCGGACCCAGCTTTGGTTGTGCCTGCGCGGGTGGGCTTTTGACTGTGGGCTCGACTGCGGCCTCGACTGCGGGCCCGACTGCGGACTCGACCGGAGGTGTTGCCGGCGCCTTTGACACCGAAGCTGAAGCGATGCTGCGTGACACAGGCGCCTCCGGCTTGTCTTTGCTGATGATGGCAACCGGATCGCCGACAGGCACTTCCTGTCCGGCCTCGACGAGTGTTGCGGCAAGGTAGCCGTCTTTGCCTGCTGGCACCTCCATCGTGCTTTTGTCGGTCTCGACTTCGAACAGCACGTCGTCTGCAGCGACTGCATCGCCCAGTGCCTTTTGCCAGCTCACCAGCAGGCCGGTGTCCTGCGCCATGCCCAGTTGCGGCATCGTGACGGAGACACCTTGCGGCAAGTCGTCGTCGTTGTCTTTTGTCGCAGTCGGGGCAGGGGTCGTCATACTGTCCTCAGCGCTGTCCGAAATACGAGCAATCACCGCCCCCACGAGCACATCGTCGCCCTCGGCTGCACAGACGTCCGTCAGAAAGCCGTCTGCCTGTGCCTCGACTTCCATGGTGGCCTTGTCGGTCTCGACCTCGAACAGGGCATCGCCCTTTTCCACGGCATCTCCTGCGGCTTTCAGCCATGACACGATTTTGCCGGCGTCCTGTGCCATGCCAAGCTGGGGCATCGTCACGTCATGCGGCATGGATCATCTCCCCCGCGCAGAGTTTGCGCGCATTTGCAGCAACGGTTTGCGGTGTGGGAACCGTGAGATCCTCGAGCACGGGCGAGAACGGGATCGGCACATCCATGGCACCCATGCGCAAGACGGGCGCGTCCAGATGGTAGAACGCCTTTTCATTCAGACGGCTGGCGATTTCAGCGGTGATCCCATAGCTTTGGTGGCCCTCGTCAATCACGATCGCGCGGCTGGTGCGCTTGACGCTTTCCAGCAACGTCGCCTCATCCAGAGGGACAATAGTGCGCGGATCAATCACTTCGGCCTCGATGCCCTCGGCGGCGAGGATTTCAGCGGCCTTTTCAGCCACCTGCACCATGGAGGATGTCGCGATCAGGGTAATGTCGCGGCCTTCGCGCTTGATGTTGGCGACGCCGAAGGGGATCAGGTATTCCTCTTCGGGCACAGGAGCCTTGTCCTGATACATCAGCTTGTCTTCAAAAATCACAACAGGATTGTTGTCGCGGATCGCGGTCTTCATCAGGCCCTTTGCCTCATAGGCAGAGGACGGCATGGCGATCTTGAGGCCGGGGATATGTGCGACCAATGCGTGCAAGGACTGGCTGTGCTGTGCAGCCGAGCGTCTGGTGGCGCCAAGGTTCGTGCGCAGCACCATCGGCACGCTCAGTTTGCCGCCCGACATATAATGTGTCTTTGCAGCCTGATTGCACAGCTGGTCCATGATCAGGAAAATAAAGTCGCCAAACATCAAATCGACAATCGGGCGGCTGCCAGTCATTGCGGCCCCCACGGCAATGCCCGTAAAACCCGGCTCCGAGATGGGGGTGTCGATGATGCGTTCGGTTCCGAATTCTTCGACCAGACCGGACAGAACCTTGAAAGGCGTGCCCGCTTCGGCCACGTCTTCGCCCAGCAGGAACACGGTCGGATCACGCCGCATTTCTTCTGCGATGGCTTCATTGACAGCTTGGGAAAGGGTGATTTCGCGCATGTTATTCCTCCTCAGGCCGCGTAAACGTGCATATCGACTTCGGATATGTCGGGATATTTGGCATCGAGGGCGTAGGCCACGGCGGCGCTTGCATCCTGCTCGATCCCGGCATTCAAAGCGTCGAGTTCGGCTTCCGAGGCGATGCCTTCGCTGACCATATGGGCGCGGAAGCGGACGATCGGGTCACGGTTGCCCCGCCAGTCCTTTTCCTCGTCTTTGGAGCGGTAATATTCGCGATTGATGTCGCCCACGTGGTGGCCGTGGTAGCGGTAGGTTTCCAGCTCTATGAAGAATGGACCTTCGCCTTTGCGGGCGCGTGCGACCAGTTCCTGGGACAGGGTGTTGACGGCCAGAACATCTTGTCCGTCCACTTTGAATGCCTCTATACCAAACGCTTCGGCGCGGGCGGTAATGGAGCCCGCTGCGATTTCTTCGGTCTTCGTATATTCGGAATAGCCGTTGTTTTCACAGGCATAAATGACAGGCAGATTCCAGAGCGCGGCCATGTTCATGACCTCATACAACAGCCCTTGTGCGGTGGCACCATCGCCAAAAAAACAGACCGTGACATCATCCGAGCCCTGCAGCTTGGCCCGCAATGCGGATCCTGTGGCGATGCCCATGGAGCCGCCGACGATGGCGTTGGCTCCGAGGTTGCCGTGGCTTTGATCGGCGATGTGCATGGAGCCGCCCTTGCCGCGACAATAGCCTTCTTCCTTGCCCAGCAGTTCGCAGAACATCGCCTTGTAATCCGCGCCCTTGGCCACGCAATGGCCATGGCCGCGATGGGTCGACGTGATCTTGTCGGCATCGGTCAGCGCTTCGCATATTCCGACAGCCACGGCTTCCTGACCCGAATACATGTGGGTCAGGCCAGGCATTTTGGCGTTCAGGTAGAGTTGGTTGGCGTTGTCCTCAAATGTGCGGATGCGGACCATCTGCGTATACATGCGCAGATAGCTTTCAGTGTTGGTCTTGGCTTTGGATGATGCTTTGGCCATCGTATTCCTCCCGAATGGGCGCGGGTATGATGGCCCTTGCCCGTGCAAACGTATTGAACCGCCGAGGGTTGCCCCCGGCGGATCTGGTTCAGTATCGGTTCGCGATTGGCAATTCTTGCGCGGGGAACAGGCTGATCACTTCGCAACCGGTATCGGTCACGACGACTTCCTCCTCGATCCGCGCGGCGGAATATCCGTCCGAGGCAGGGCAGTAGGTTTCCAGCGCGAACACCATGCCGGTCTCGATCACCATCGGGTTCTCGAAGCTGACAGCGCGGCTGATGATCGGCCGCTCGTGAAGGGCCAGGCCAAGACCGTGACCGAACTGTAGACCGAACGCGGACAGCTCGTCGGGGAAGCCCAGGCTTTCGGCCGTCGGCCAGACTTCGGCCACCTTGTCGGTCGTGACGCCCGGCTTGATGCGGTCAATGGCCAAATCAAGCCATTCGCGCGCTTTTGAATAAGCATCGCGTTGTGATGGGGTCGACATGCCGATGTTGAACGTGCGGTAATAGCATGTTCTATAGCCTTGATAGGATTGCAGAATATCAAAGAATGCCTGATCGCCGGGGCGGAAGTAACGATCTGTAAAGTTGTGCGGATGCGGGTTGCACCGCTCGCCGGAAATCGCGTTGATCGCCTCAACATCGTCCGACCCCATCTCATAAAGCATTTTGTTGGACATGGCGACGATGTCGTTTTCGCGGATACCCGGTTTCAGCTCTTCATAGATCATGTGGTAGACACCATCGACCATGGCGGCGGCCTGCGTCAGAAGCTGAATTTCGTCCCAGTTCTTGATCTCGCGCGCGCTGAGCATGATCTGCTGGCCGTCCACGACGTTCAGGCCGGCCTCCTGCAGGGCGTGGAACATCGCCGTTTCAGCATAATCCACACCGACAGGCATGCCCTTCATGCCAGCGTCTTCGATCAGCCCTGCGATTTCGTCGGCATATTTCTTCATCAGGCCAAAGCTGGGCGGGATGGTTCCGCGCATGCCGACCACACCCGCCCGGCAATGGTCGGGGACCAGCCAGTCGGAATATTTCTTGTGATGGACGGCGGCAGAGCCGAAGTCCCAGACATAAGGCGCGTCATCGCCGGTCAACAGACAGAAGCGGCACATCTTGTCGCGTTCCCATTCGCCGATCTTGGTGGCTGAGACGTAGCGAATGTTGTTCACATCAAAGAGCAACAGCGTGCCGCATTCACTGTTTTGCAAAGCCTGACGTGTCCGGCCCAGGCGGTAGCGACGCAGGCGGTCGTGATCCACGCGTTTTTCAAAATCAACGGCGGTATGGCCCCAGGCGGGGAGCTTGCCCTCCCAACGCCAGTTGGGTTCGATGTCCTGCGGTGTCAGCAGGTTGGGCATGAGTGCATTGGCTGGGCGGTCTGACATGAAAGTCTCCTTGGGAAGCGAAGTCCCTGTTTGTTGATCTGATTCAGACGTTTACGGCGTTACTGGATGCACCAGCCGCCATCGATGTGAATCATTTGGCCGGTCATGTAGTCGCTGTCGTCAGACGCGAGGAAAGATGCCGTGCCCACGATGTCTTTGGGATAAGACACGCGCTTGATCTGCAAGGCATCGCGCACGATGTCCTCATAGGCCTGGCCTTCTTTTTCCTTGAAGCCGATATCGACAAGGTCCTTGTCCAACTGCTCCCACAAGGGGGTGACGACGACGCCGGGCGCGTAGCCGTTGACGGTGATATTGTGCTCGGACAGCCCGATTGCCCCGCAATGGGTCAGCGCCAGACATCCATATTTCGACGTGCAGTAAACCGTCACATCCACCAGCGGTTTGCGCGACGCGATAGAGCCTACGTTGATCAGCTTGTAGGGGTGATCCTCCATAGGACCCTGAGCGATCATCTGGCGGGCCGTCTCTTGCATCCCCAGCCACATCGCCTTGGTGTTGACGTTCATGATCATGTCCCAGTTGTCTTCGTCGATATCCATGAAGAAACGGGGCTTGTTGAGGCCGGCATTGAACACACCGACGTTGATCGACCCGAAGGCATCGACGGTCGCGGCCACGGCTGCTGCATTGTCTGTCCGCTTGGTGACATCCATCGTGACGGCGATAGCCTTGCCGTTTCCGGCGTCATTGATCGAAGCCGCTATTTTTTCCGCCGCGTCCAGATCCAGATCGCCAAGACATACGTTGGCGCCTTGTGCCGCAAAACTTTCAGCGTTTGCAGCACCCATGCCGCGGGCAGCACCCGTGATCATAATATTTTTGCCCTTGAGGCGATTGGGGTCCATGGTTTCCTCCCTAGGTGACCGGTTGTCGCATTATGTCCTCGGCTTGGGATTGAACCCGTGCCAATGCCTCGCGCGGGGTCGTGATCCCGCGCAGCATGTCGTGTAATTCGGTCCCGCAAATGTGAATGATGTCCGAGATCTGCGGGATGGGCGGGCGCGGCCAAAATTGCAGCTCGTCGCGCCAGGACATTTGATCGACTAATTCGAAAATCGGGGACAGCCTGCGCACCTCGGGGTCGGCACCCACGGAATACCGCGGTGCTGTCCGGCTGCCATTCTGGGCATATAGCTTTTGTGCGCCGGGCGAGGTGAACGCGACCAGCGCCTCTGCCGCATCCGCGATACGGTCTTCGGCCAGATTGGCGGGGACGCATAACATATAGCCGCCGACAGGCGCTATGGGCGCGCCCTGGGGGCCGTGTGGATGGGGCAGGTAGCCTGTGTTGCCAAAGGCCGGACAGCTCTTGTCCATTTCGAAATATGGCGCAAGCAATGTGTAGCCGTATGCCATCGCGACCTTGCCCGCTGCATATGGCCGGACACGTTCATACCAGGACATCGAAAGAATATCGGGCGGCGAATACATCAGCAGTTGTATCAGGTAATCGGCAGCAGCATGGGCCTGATCGGTGTCGAAAGTCGGGCGAATGTCGCCACGGTCAAGACTATCCGCATCGAAGCCGCCCGCGATTTTGGGGATATCAATAACGGGTTGGCCGAAGGCGGCACATGTCATCATGAAAGTATGGCCGAGTGCTGTCCCGCGCGCAGCGTTCCACGCAACACCATAGCAGCCACGCTGCGGGTCATGGAAATGGCGTGCCGTATCAATCACCTGTGCAGTCGTGACCGGCGGCTGCAACCCTGCATCCCTGAACCAGTCCTTGCGATAGAACATCAATTCCGGCGTTGTCTGGCTTGGAACACCGTAGGGCATGCCGTCCCAATGCGCCGCGCGCCATCCCGCAGTGTGAAAATCGCTGGGATCAAGACGCGCGACATCCAGGACGTCCGACAGTGGACGCACCACGCCTTTCTTTACGAATTCGCCCAGCCACGGCAGATCTACCGCGATCAGATCATAACGGCTTTTGCTGCGGGTCGCATTGCGCAAGGCCTCTTCACGCAAGCGGTCGATGGAAAAGGCCCGCTGGTGGATGTCTGTTCCGATCATTTGCTCAAACTGGCGTTTCAGCGCGTCCATGACCATGAAAGTAGGATCACCATGCACGAGAATGCGCAAACCACCGGCAAGTTTGAGGGGCTCTGGCAGCGCCCCTGGCGGCGCGATGGTCGCGCGCCCCGGTTGGTAGGAGCCGCCATAGTAATAATCTGCTGTCTGGCTTTGTTGGCGCCCGTCACCGAAGGTTGCCTGTGCGATCCGGTCGATCCGGTCGGCCAGCTGGTTGAACTGGACGAGCAGGTCGGCGCTGGGATGCAGCGAAAAACTCTTTCCTGACTTCGTGCGCGGGCGCAGTTCAACAAGACCGGCGGCCTGCATTTCAGAAAGTTTCCGCGTACCAGTGGCATAAGGGACACCGGATGCGGCGACCATGGATGAAGGCGAAACGATGCGACCATCACTGTGGCTGCGCAAGAGATGCAAGACCATGTTGAGGTAGGGATTCGGTGCATTGGGCTCTATCGACGCGTCTATTTCACCACTGATTTTTTGCAAAAACGACACCACACGCTCAAGTTCGGCGCTCGCATTTACCGCAGATGCAGGCCCGCCATCATCCCCGTGACGGGAATCTCCATACTGGATATTTTTTGCGAGTTGCGCTTGCATGATGTCCTGCATGGTGTGTTTGGCAGCCGTGGAATGACGCTTTGTCATGCCGACCCTCCGTAAAATGTTCAATTTGAGTGTGGTTGAATATGGTCATATAATCCATTTTGGATATAGTAAAATCCAATTTGGATAAATTTGCTCACCCCTGACCTGAAAGAATCGTCCCTTCTGAAAAAAGGATTGCGACAGGCTGAGAGCTTGGTCTGGGAGGACAGACGCAATCGCACTGGATACTTATTTGGAGGAACCAAGATGACATATTCAATGAAGGCTGCGCTGGCGTGTTCGGTTGCACTTTTTGGCACCGCAGCGGCGGCGGAAACGATGACGATCGGCATTACGCAGAATAACGTCGGCGTGGACAGCTATCAGACGACATATGAGCAGGCGTTCATTGCGGCCGCCGAAGCGAATGCTGACGTTGAGGTTGTTGTCCTCGACGCCGGTGGTGATGTGGCGCGCCAGATTGCGCAGATGGAGGATTTGATCCAGCAAGAAGTCGACGCGATCATCATCTGGCCCACAAATGGCGAAGCGGTGATCCCCGCTGTCCGCAAAGCGTTTCAGGCCAATATTCCGGTCGTGGTAACGAATTCCAACATCGCCGAAGCCGGCTTTGAGTTCGTCTCGACATTTTCTGGACCCGATAACATCACACAAGGTTCGCGCTCGGCCGAGATCATGTGCGAGCGGTTCACCGCGCTGGGCACCGAAAACGAAGCCCGTGTTGTCCAGATTTCCGGCCAGCCCGGCTACACCACGGCAATCGAGCGCGCCAAAGGGTTTGAAGACCGGCTGCCGGAAGTGTGCCCCAACGTGACGTTGGTGGAGACGCAGCCCGGTGACTGGAACCGCGAGAAATCGCAGCAGGTCATGGAAGCCTTTTTGGTCAAATATGACGACATCGACGGGGTTTATTCCGGTGATGACAACATGGGCGTGGGCGCATTGAACGCAGCCAACGCTGCGGGCCGGACCGATGGCATCACCTTCGTCGGCGCCACCAACTTTGCCGTTGGATATGAGGCGATGGAGCGTGGCGAATACTGGGGGTCGATCTACCAATCCCCTGTTGACGATGCCGAGGCGGCTCTCAAGTCGGCGATTGATCTGGTCAATGGCGTAGAATTGCCCTTCCTCAATTACTTCGACACGCCGAAGATCACGCAGGACAACATGGGCGAATTCACGAAGCCCGTTTTCTAAACCACTTCCGGGGTGCGCGGGGCAGGTCTGTCGACCATATGCCCTGCGCATTTTTATACATTTTCAAGAATATGAGGAGAGAGCCATGGGGCGGATCTCTGGGCGTGTCTGCATCATTACGGGTGCGGCGCAAGGTATCGGGCGGGCCATTGGCGAGGCATTGCTCGACGCAGGTGCAGATGTTTGTTTTGCAGACATCAACGCAGAAAAAGTCGCCGCTGTTGCTGATGAAAACACGGGCAGGGCGCAACTTTCGGGGGGACGCGTCACGTTTGCTCGGGTCGACGTGACACAGCGGAACCAGGTGCGGGCAATGATCGCCCATACCGTTGACACCTTCGGAAAGCTGGATGTCATGTTCAACAACGCGGGCGTCAACAGACCCATGAATTTTCTGGAAGTGACCGAGGATAATTGGCACTTTATCATGAATGTCAACGGCCTCGGGTGCATGATCGGCATCCAGGAAGCCGCCCGCCAAATGATCGCGCAGGGCAATGGTGGCAAGATCATCAACACTGCCTCGATCGCCAGCCGTCAAGGTTTCGATAATGTCGCGCCTTACTGCGCTAGTAAATTTGCGGTTGTCTCATTGACCCAATCGGGGGCGCGGGATCTTGCCAAACATGACATCACCGTAACCGGTTTTGCGCCCGGTGTGGTGGCGACCGAAATGTGGGAGCAGGTTGATCTCGATCTTGTGGCAATCGGGGCGGCGGAGCGACCGGGGCAGGCGATGGAGGAATTTTCTTCGGAAATTCTGCGCGGGCGTGTGGCAACACCAGCGGATATCACGGGAACGACGACGTTTCTGGCATCGAAAGACAGCGATTACATGACGGGCCAGATTGTGATGATCGACGGCGGTATGACACTGGTTTGAAGGTCTGTGACCAGATCTTGATAGTGGAATTTAGGGGGAGGACGGCATGGCTGAATTAACGAAAAAGGGGCTGGCAGGATTGCTTGCCCGACAAGGTATACTTGTTGCCTTTGTGGTTTTCATGATTGTTTTTGCCATTGCGAACCCAAGGTTCATTGCATTGGACAACATCTCTGGCGTGATCCGGTCGTCTGCGATCCTTGGTGTCATGGCGCTTGGGGTGACTTTTGTCGTGATCGGTGGCAATCTTGATCTGTCCGTTGGTTCGATGATGTCATTCTCGACCATTGTGATGCTGGATTTACACGACAAAATCGGCCCTGCGATGGCGATACCGGTGATGTTCGGGCTGACATTGGCGCTGGGGGCGTTCGTCGGATTCCTTGTCGGCTATCTCAGGCTCAATTCGCTGATTGTGACGCTGGGGATGTTGTCGGCCATACACGGGCTGACGCTGACGTGGTCGGGCGGCAAGAACATGGACATCGCGGACAAGGAAGGGACATGGTTTTCCGTGTTCGGACAGGGCGCTGTCGCCGGCATTCCGACGCCGATCATCATCTTCGCCTCACTTGCTGTCGTATTGGCGGTCGTGCTGTCAAAGACGCCTTTCGGCCGCAAGGTATATGCCGTTGGCGGCAACGGCACAGCTGCGACGTTCTCAGGCATACCGCGGGCAAGGGTCGTGTTCTTTACCTATGTCATGTCCGCTTTTTGCGTGGCGACTGCGGGGATGATGCAGGCCAGTCGCAGCATGGGAAGCCAGAACACAGTCGGGCAAGGTCTTGAACTGGAAGTTCTGGCCGCCGTCATTCTGGGAGGTGCATCGCTATTGGGCGGGTCGGGAACGATCTTCAAGACCGTCATTGGCGTGCTGATCCTCGGATTCATCCAGAATGGACTTCTTTTGGTCGGTCTGGAATTCTACGTCCAATATGTCGTGACCTGGGCGATTATCATTCTGGCGGTCTGGCTGGACATCGCGGCAAAACGGGGCCGCCTGTTGTCGCCGATAGCTTAGGAGCACGAAATGAAAACTCAAGACCTTCTCAAATCCAACGTCTTGAAGCACGGGGCGATCTGGGCCTTTATCGTTGCGGAGCTGACATTTTTTACTGTTGCCGGTTCGTTTCTGTCCACATCGGATAAATCGTTCATGGATTTCGACAATATGCTGCTGCTTCTCAAGCAATCAGCACCGATCGGGATCATCGCGCTTGGCATGACGATCATCATGATCAACGGCAACATCGACCTGTCGGTCGGCGCCACATTCGCGCTGGCGGCGGTGGTGATGCTGGACAGCATGACGTGGCCGTTCATGGTGGCGATGGGCGATTGGGCCATCCCGTTTTCCTGGTTGTTTGCGCTGTTGACGGGCATTGTGCTGGGGGCGGTCAACGGGCTCATCGTCTGGAAAACGGGTGTCGATGCCTTCATCGTGACTCTCGGGTCCATGCTGGGTTTTCGGGGCCTCGTGTTCATGTATAACGGCGAAAACCCTACGTCGAACCTGAACTGGACGCTGGTGGATTTTGCCGAAGCGCAGTTTTTGGGGATTCATACACCGACATGGTTTTTGCTGATCACTGCTCTCATCTTGTGGCTGTTGATGTCCCGGACGGTCCATGGCCGAAACGCCTATGCGATCGGTAACAATCGCGAGGCAGCGGTGAACGCAGGGATCAAGGTTGGCCCGCACTTCATGTGGAACTTCATGCTGATCGGGTTTCTTGCGGCCCTGTCGGCGGTGGTTTTCTATTCCGAGAGCGGGTCAGTGAACCCCAATGACGGGATGCTTTATGAATTATGGGCCATCACGGCAGTCGTTCTCGGCGGCACCAAGCTGACGGGGGGCTATGGCTCCATCATCTCCACTTTGGGGGGGGTGATTGCGATCCAGCTTTTGCGCAAAGGACTGGGTCATATCGGCGCGGATACCGAAACGGTCAATCTGGTGATCGGTCTGATCCTGATCGCCGTGCTGTTTCTGGACCGGCAGATGAACCGCAAAAGCAAGGGAGGGTTAAAGATATGACCGATGCACAGCCAGTCCTGCGGCTTGAGGGGATCGTTAAGACATTTCCGGGCGTGCGCGCGCTCGACGGTGTGGCTTTCACTGTCATGCCCGGAGAAGTCCATGCTTTGATGGGTGAAAACGGTGCCGGAAAATCGACACTCATGAAGGTTTTGGGCGGTATTCATGCGCCGGACGAGGGGCAGATCTACATTGCAGAGGAACCCGTCGTGATGACCTCGCCTTTACAGGCCAAGGCCAGAGGCGTTGTGTTCATTCACCAGGAACTCAGCCTCGCGGACGAGCTGTCGGTCGCTGAAAACATTTTCCTGGGTGAATTGCCGCGCAAGGCGTTTGCGCAGGTAGATTGGGCAAAACTCTATGCCGAGACCGACGCAATCCTGCAGCGGCTGAATGTCGGTTTTAACGCCAGAACCCGTGTGGGCGATTTGTCGATTGCGAACCAGCAGATGGTTGAAATCGCGCGGGCGCTGACCGTCGATCCGCGTGCTGTGATCTTTGATGAACCCACGGCATCGCTCACGGACGCCGAAAAAGTGGTGCTGTTCGAGGTGATCGAGGATCTGAAATCGCGCGACGTCGGAATTATCTATATTTCGCACCGGATGGAAGAGATTTTCAAGATCACCGACCGGATCAGCGTGCTGCGCGACGGCCAGTATCGTGGAACCCTGAACACTGTGGACACCAACGAAGACGAGGTGACGCAGTTGATGATCGGGCGCAGCCTGGATTTGTCGCGCAACGCCAGCCATCATGCATTGGGCGAGGTGGCCCTCGAAGTGCGCGGACTGAGTTGCGGCACCCTCTACAGCGACGTCAGTTTCGAAGTGCGCCGTGGGGAAGTCCTGGGGTTCTACGGTCTTGTCGGCGCCGGGCGCACGGAAATTGCCGAGACGATCTTTGGTTTGCGCGATCCGTCGGCGGGGCAGATCCTGCTCGATGGTCAGGAGGTGCGCATATCGTCTCCCATAGATGCGATTGCCCATGGCATCTCTCTGGTGCCCGAAGACCGCAAGGCGCAGGGGCTGGTTCTGGGGATGAACTGCCGAGACAACATGACCTTGCCGCAGGTTGGTGACCTGACGGCGGGGCCTTTCGTGAGCGAGGGCGCGGAAATCTCTATTTTTGACCAGTATCGCGACAAGCTGGACATCCGCACCCCGGGCTGGCGGCAGACCGTTGGCAATCTGTCAGGTGGCAACCAGCAGAAAATCGTGATTGGCAAGTGGCTGTCCATGCGGCCCAAGGTTCTCATCGTGGATGAACCGACCCGCGGGATCGACGTTGGCTCCAAGGCGGAGATCCACAATCTGATCCGTGAGCTGGCCGCACAGGGCTATGCCGTTATCGTCATCAGTTCTGAAATGCCAGAAGTGCTGCATGTCTCCGACCGGATCGTTGCGATGTTCGGGGGGCGCGTCATGCGTCAATTCACATCCGATGAGGTGACCGAAGACAGCCTTATCCAGGCGATCTCGGGGATCGCAGCGCCGCAGGTAGCATGATGCGGGTCTGGATTTGCCGGACTCGGCCGGATGAATGCTCGCATGGCACGAAATCTGGTGGGTGCGGGTCATAGCGTAACTTTCTGGAACAGGTCAGGCAAAAAAGCGCATGCGCTGGCCCGTGACATAGGATGTGCGGTGGTGGATAGCCCGGCGGCATTGACCGCCGCTGCGGAATTTGTGGTGACGATGTTGGCGGATGATCCGTCATAGTTGGAAGCTCATGGTGGCCCCGATGGTCTGTTCGCCGCGCAGGGTGGGCGGGTCTTTGTCGAGACGGGCACGATGAGCCCCGACCACATTGCGCTGTTGATATCACTGGACCCCGTCGGCGTCACCGTGATCGGCGCGCCTTTATCCGGTGCCACGCAAGCCGCCGCAGATGCCCGGTTGCCGATCATGGCGGGCTGCACGCAATCCCAAGCGGCACCCATAGTGCCATTACTCGACGCGATGGGCCGCAAGACAATGTGTTTTGGCGGGTCAGGTGCCGGCGCTGTGATGAAGCTTGCCGTCAATTCACTGGTCCACGCGATCAACCAGACCCTCGCCGAGGCGATGACGCTGGCAGAGGCGGCTGGCATCGCACCCGACAAGGCCTTCGACGTGATTGAAAACAGCGCCGCAGCAGCGCCCATGCTGACATACCGCCGCCCGCTTTATCTGGACGAGGCGGCCCATGACGTGACCTTCACCGTGGCGCTCGCGCGCAAGGATATGGAAGTGACGGCCCGGTTGGCAAAGCGGTTGGGGACATCCAGGCCGCAAGGTGCCGTGCTTTTTGTACGAACTGTCGCAAGCGGAGGCGCAGGGCTATGCCAGTCGGGACATGGCGGCGATGCTTGATTTTATCAAAAAGGACAGGACATGAAATCAGCCCTTTTTGTCGGTGGCTGGGAAGGTCACACGCCTATAGACTTTGCTGATTGGTATGAATCGCTCTTGGAGGAGAATGGAGTTGAAGTTGATGTCCATGACAGGCCTGAACCCCTGGCGCGGCCCGACGACCTGCGCAATCTTGATTTGATCACGCCGATCTGGTGGTGGTGTAACGAGATCAAAAACGTTCCCGCGCCACTTGAAGGTCAGGATTGACGCTGGAACGGCGCTGACGCCCAGTCGGCTGCGTATTCCGGGGTCATCCGGCCACTGATTCTGAAAGTATCCGGCCACCCATTCCGATTTTATCCGGCCACCCATTCCGGGGCATCCGGCCGCCCTGTGATGTGATGCTGTGAGGCAATCTGTAACCGGCTACCTTCCGCGCTTTTTGGCACGAAGGAAGCCTGATGAAGAGATTGTCTATGCGGAAGATCGGAGCCGTTCTACGGCTGTCAGCGGAGGGTATGTCGACCCGCCAGATTGCGGCGAGCCTGGCGACTGGGCGCACCACCCTTCGGGGTTATCTGGATCGCGCTCGGGACGCTGAGGTGGTCTGGCCACTGCCGCCAGAAATGTCTGACACCGACCTCGAGCGGCTTATTTTTCCGCGGACAGCGCGTGATGTGTCAAACCGTGCGACCCAGCCTGACTGGTCGTCTATCCACCGCGAGTTGCGCCGCAAGGGCGTGACGCTGGCACTGTTATGGGAGGAGTATCGCTCGGACCATCCTGAGGGCTTCGGCTATTCCCGGTTCTGCGAGCTTTACACGCGGTGGGAAGACAAGCTGTCGCCGGTGATGCGCCAGCGTCATCTATTACCCCCCTCTCGAGCATGTGAACATGCACTGCCCATTGCCCGGCAATGCATGTTTACATGCATGAGAGGGGGGCAGTGGGCAGGCGCATGCGAATGCATGCTGCCGAGAGGGCGGCTGGGGAGCGCTTGTTTGTCGATTATGCGGGGCACACGGTCGATGTGATCGACCCCCAGACCGGGGAGGTGCGCACGGCACAGCTGTTTGTCGCCACGCTGGGGGCCTCGAGCTCTATCTTTGCGGAGGCGACCTGGACCCAATCACTGTCGGACTGGATCGCAAGTCATGTGCGCGCCTTTGGCTACTTCGGGGGCGTGACGGAGCAGATCGTGTCCCCCTCTTGTCTTATGATTTGAGCAGTTCCTGTGCGAAGCTGGAACTGCTGCCCGGCACGGCATTGATGCCGGGCAGCGGCGGAGGTCGGACCGTTCCCCTGCTTGGTCGTAGTGGACCGTTGCCGAGTATGGTCCATTGCCCGGCAGTGGTTTTCTTGAAAACCACGAGAGGGGCCTCCGTCT
>Ga0307981_1001202_pt1 | contig 23830 bp, 15 predicted proteins | sample OrgLakmetagen987_FD_201849 | JGI IMG/M metagenome (GOLD analysis project Ga0307981, IMG submission 201849) | Saline water microbial communities from Organic Lake, Antarctica - #987 | ecosystem: Environmental > Aquatic > Non-marine Saline and Alkaline > Saline | place: Antarctica: Organic Lake... | reverse complement strand
AACCACGGAATTTATTCACGGTGAAATCCACAGAAAGCATCTGAATTGGTACCCATGCCCGGAGCATGACTTGACCAGTCTTGGCTTTACTATGGCCGCACTTGTGAACAAAGGAAGAGTCCCGTGGAAAGGCTTTTCGGACCGTCCAGTGGCCTGCAAGGAAATGTTAGCGAAGCGGAGGAAGATTGCGTTGCAAGAACTGGAGAACGAGAAGCCTCGTCTTGAAGGCTTAGACGAGTGGAAGGGTTGGATTGAAAAAGATAAGGATGACTGGATCGTGAGCTGCCACTGTGGGGAAGGTCGCACTGGCTGTATTTGCAAAAGGAAGAAACGCAATTGCTGGGCTGGCTGTCAGTGTTTTTCGTCGCGGGATTGCTCTTCAGATAAGGAATGCCAGAACCAGAAAAATGCGCAGGAAGGTGTTCTCCCGCCGCAGGAGCAGCAGTATCCGCCGCTTTTCGACACGGAGCTTGACCTCTGAGATATTGCAAGCTTTTTTTTCTTAGTGATACCGCAGTAAGGTAGATTATGAATAATATAAAGTAAGAATATGATCGATAAGGCAACGTTGGACGGAAATGCGGGAGCGACCAACTTTCCTGTACAGAGAGCTGTACGGTACGCTCCATGCATCATTCGTAGTAGATGCATCGACAGGTAACGCAAGAGTGCCAATAGGAAATTGATAAATATTCGTGTGGAACTTGCCGGTAGGTCGGACACTTAATGTAGCTTTGTGATGGTAAATAGTAGCTAGTATCATCAGGTAATGTACGTATGTAGACTCTTCAAGTAGAATCGCTAATAGTGGAAGTCGCTAATCGCTAACAGACACTCGTTGTATGCATACGAACGAGATGCTAGGTGCTCCTCTAGACTAAATAACACGATAGTCTAGTGATACTTTTCACAAATATCGGGTTCGTTAAATTATTATGATTACGACTAGTTACCGGGACCGGTACGCTACAAAAGATGCAAGAATGGACTTGGTTTTTTACGCATCTCATTGTGGTTTTCGGCGGATAAGATGCTTTCTTTGAGAGGGTATGTATGGTCTGTTGATCCACGCGAATCATGGAGAATGGGGTATCAAAGCCAACAAAATGCTTGGCTTCAAGCTACTCCGGTCCTTCGACGACGTGCTATAGAAATGGCAACCCAAGAGATTGATACGTCAAGCGCGACCAGTGGGCGTACTGGTTCTATTACCGTCGGGTTTAGCATAGCAAACGGAGACTCATGAAAACGCTGGTGGTAGTAGGTTAGACCCTTTCTTGTCGTCTCAACCAGTCCATATACTACAACAACAACAACAACTACTACTATTAGACTGCACTATTGTCTAGTACGGTACTACTCTATCGCAACGTCTCTAGCTTCATGACCTTTCCCTGGAGACTGTCGGACCAACCAAGTTGGTCAGAAAGGTTGGATTCTTGAATTTGGGGCATGACATGTCCAGGGGCGAGATACTCCGCTGCCGTCCTCAGCTTGGAGCTGGTCCAAACGAATGCACACGTTCCCCAAATTTGTTTTCGCCGTGAACCTGTCCCCAGTTGTCCACACCAAGGCGGCCAAGGCCATGCGACCTTCCAATTGTTTGCCAATGATGCGTTGCAACAAGGTAACATCGCGCGCCTTGACCCTTCTCGTCTGAGAAATGTCTTTTGCAGTACAACGACAGGCGTCACGAACGCGGCACAATCCGGCCACTTTGTCGGAAGGTTGCTGGGTAGTCAATGGTTTGCGTCCAGTAATGTCTGTGACTTGTCCAGATCACGATTCACGCCGTAGAATTCGACTAAGACGGAGCGAAGGAGATAATGAAGCAACTCGAACTACCAAACCCTACTTCCAACAAAGTTCTCTTTTGTCACAGGTTCCATTTGATGAAGCCCACCCAGCTTAAATTCGTCCCTGAAGGATTCCCAAGCACTTGAGTAGATGCCTAACTTCCATTTGTTCTTCCCCTACTTCAGCACCTCCAAAATTCCGCATACACGTCGCACGTCGTTGGTGCGCACCTTATTTTCCGAGTCGGAAGTACACCCGGCGCATTCCTTGGGACCACTGTCTCGTTGTTGCAGCTGCCAGGACGATACCAGCGAGCATCAATACCATTTTCTTCCTGGCTGAGCAACGCGCACGCTCGAACCAGCTGACTGGAACAGCTTCCCGTGCCCCCGCCTTATAGAAAGTCTGCAGCCTTCTGTAATATCGTCCATTACGCGGACTTATAGCTCAGCATTCCTTGATATATGAGGCGACTATTCGCAAAACCCCGCGTAATGTATGTTAGTATTGATGAAGAGTTGACGACACAAAAATCCCATCGTGATACACGCATTTGCGTGGTAGATCGTACTGTAGATCATCCATCAATTAATCATCCGAAGAGAAAGTCTGTCCGTTCACATCAATCAAAGCGCCCGCCCAAAAAGGCCACGTGCTCTTCCGTTGGGATCGGATGCTGTTTTTAAGTAGTGTTGCGCGCGACAAATTCGGCTTCTTTGGAGAGTCACATACGAGACGAAACGCTCGAAAATTTGGTTGCCAAAGGAGAAAAGAAGACGGAGATGCTTTCCTAACGGGTCCGGTTTTCATTCCAACTAATGCTACTGTAGGCATTCGATACTTACTCTGGAGTTGCAGCAATAGTGCAAGATGGTGGTCCAAGCAAGATGTATGCAAGGATTGTTGCAAGTCACAACTATGCTGTTGAGTTTGGTATCGTTTTCAAGGGCCGACGCACGTCCGAATGGCTCCCGCAAAGGCCCTCCTCTGTCCAGCCAACGACTTTACGCCGGAAAATCCAAAGGACAGCGCGGACTGCAACAGTTTCAGTTTCCAACGATTTCAGGAGATCCGTTTGATATCACTATCACTCTTCAGATGAGCGACGGCAAGGGCAAGGGAAAGAGCAAAAAGTCACAACGACCGTCCGAGGCTCCAAGCGTATCACCGGCACCAACGTACAGTGTCTCCCCTAGCGCCATGCCCTCCCACTCACAGCGACCCAGTGCGCACCCTTCAGCTCGTCCGACTGTATCCCCCACTTTGAACCCCACAAATGCTCCGACCAGTTTCGCTCCTACAACTGGACCTACAGCTTCCGTCCAGCCGACCCCGGTACCTTTCGAGACGGTAGCCCTCGTCACCACAGACGGAGACGTTGAAAGACTCTCGGAATGTTCCAATCCAGTACCCAATAATGCCAACCCGGTCGATGACGCTGTCTTGAACTTTCAATACAACATGTACATTACGCAATCATTAGATCCTGCGCAGTCCGTGGCGGCGGTCGAATCGCGGCTGCATCCTCTACTGGCGACCCCCTTTTTGGACTGCCAGTTTGATGGCGACACGCCCTTTGAGGTGCGAGCCATTTCGAGTTTGCCAGTTGACGCCCAGCTCGAGCGCTGTGCGCTCGAGGACGAATTATCGGGCTCGGATTGTTGGATTATTAATGCGGGAGTCACGGTGCAAGTCTTTGACTTTCAACGACGACGCCGCTTTTTGCAAGAATGGTGGTTTACGAATGTGACATCCGCGTTTGGAGCCTTTTTGACGAGTCTCTTTCGCGGTAGTGAACTTATTGTACCTGGTGAGAATATTGTCAGCTTGAAGTTTGTAGGCTTTACCGACGGTATTGTGGGCGAAACCTTTGACGCGAACAACAATGCAGAACCTCTTGATTTTGGTGCTCTCAACCAGGGTATTGATGAATCCACTGGCGACGACAATAAAAACCTTATTTTGAGCTCTATTTTGGTGGGTTTCGCTGCCGTTTGCTTGATTGTTGTCGGGGCCTTGGTGGCTCGCCGAAGAAATGGAAAGAATAGCAGGGCTGTGGGTGATCTGGTTGGCTTGGAAGACGATCTTAGCGACGATGATAGCATCTATTGGAGAAAAGGCCAATCCGGGCGGCGCAATATCCCAGAGCAGCCACTCGATAAGGTCATGGTGCTGAGTGACATGGAAGCATATGAGGACAACAGAAGCTCTGGAGGCTATGACATTGACCCCAAATGGTCACCAAGATCGTATTCTTCCGATAATTTCAACCCTCCAACCTTTGTGCCAACCAGCAATATGAAGTCATCAGTCCGAGGTCTCCGCGGCCCTCCAAACGGCTATTCCTCCCGTGCCTACGTATCTGCCGATACTGTTGATCTTTGAGCTAGTTCACGAATGTACCATCAAACAGCGAAGTTCCATGGAATTTATAACCCTACTTAAAAGTATATCCGTTAGTACAGTATGGGTTGCAGTCTCTGTATCAGCTATGCGATGGTGTATAGCTTCCCAAACAAGAGCTTTGTCACTTTGGACCACACACGAAGCAAACACATCATTCGAGTACAGGTATGTATACATAGCTACTACTAGTAGAGAGCTATCGTAATATTGGTTCAGGTCGAGCACCTCTACCGGTAGAGTCTGTCCGGGTACCGGTACGGTAGCGATACAGTATAAAGTTCCATAACCAAATTTCTACAAATTTCGCTTCAACCGTTTGGGAGTGAAGGGCTATTGTATTCTCGTCCGTTGAGAATTCAGAAAGCGGGATTCGCCTCACTTTTTCTTCACCAATCACACAGGAGGGCAGCTGACCGTTGAACAGGCGAACACTTCACAAAGGCTATTTTTTGATACGACGCAGAGCAATTGGTGCATTCCTGCTGCTTCTATCGATACCCCTGTAGACCTAACTCTCTCTGGGAACGCAGTTAACATGATGAAAACCAGCATGTTCGCCTTAATTTTCCAGCTCGGCTTGTTGCTCATTCTGGTGGATCAGGCCTCTGCCCGATTGGTTCCGACGACGACGACCGAGTCTCAGGCAGCGGATGGAATCAGGGGTCAGAAGACCGAAGGAATGCGTGATATCTGGGAGTACAGGCGGCTGCAGATGGAAGATAAACCTTGTATGGCTGGAATGATGGAGACATGCGCACCAAGTTCAGCCCCATCTGAAATCCCGTCGGAAGCACCATCGACTAGCTTTGTACCGACCCTTTCCAAGTCCCCCAGTGCAACCCCATCGATCTCTCAAGCTCCCAGTAGTCCGCCTACTTTAGTGCCTTCTACTGTTCCAACTCGGACGGCTGCTCCCTCTTCGTCGCCTTCTTCAGCCCCCTCTGGCATGCCTATCATCGCCCCTAGTCTTGCACCGAGCTCAGCCCCCTCCCCTGCCCCGACTATTAGACCGACGACTAGTGAACCCAGTAGTGTTCCAAGTTCAGCACCTTCCTCTGCTCCAAGCTCTGCTGCTTCATTAGCACCGACCATATCGAATGCTCCTTCCGCTGCACCTACGCGCAGTTCTGAACCGTCGATTTCTGCGCCACCATCGGGCGCCCCATCGGCCTCCCCGTCTGCCGCTCCAACGATATCGCGGGAGCCATCTTCAAGTCCGTCGGCTGCACCCTCTCCAGCTCCATCGACTTCTGCTGCTCCTACTGTAGACCCATTTGCATATTATACAAGAATAGTTGTCGACCCGAACGGAGATATTGGAGTGATATCGACTTGCCGACGGGAGCCTCCCGAAGAGACGACACCAGTGGTGGACCAAATCATTGCGTTTGACTACTTTCTCAAAGTGGAAGCTGAGACGGATGTCGATGCTACTCTACCATCTCTGACTTCCAAACTTCACGACGCGTTGGCGGTGGAATATTTGGACTGCCGATACGAAGAAGGTTCCTCGCTTTTTTTTGTGTACGAACAGAGTTCTTTGCCCGGAGAAATGGTTAATTCCACTGGCTGTCCTAGTGTAAACCAAGAAATTGGAGTTGATTGCTATTTGATCAATGCGGCCTTCACATCCAACCATTTCGAGTACAAATCCCGTCGTCGGAAGCTTGCTGAAGTTATTACGGACCAGGATGTCTTAGACTCCTTCTCGGTGTCTCTGGAGAGAATCTTTAGCAGCTCTAATACTACTCTTCTCGGACCTAGAGTTGTGAGCGTTCAATACATTGGCATCACTAATGATCAAGTTCCAGTGGTACCAGAAAAAGATTGGACGGGGGTCATTGTTGGATGTGTTTTCGGTGGATTCATTTTGATCGCGCTACTGGTGGGCGCCCTAGTGGTAGGCAGAAAAAGACAGCACCAGCGTGAACAATTTGGAGAGCAACTCGCTGCTATCGAAGCTATCGATAAAGCCATTCAGGACGACGGGTCACTCCGAGATCGACAAGAAGGGACACCATTTATGGTGGTAGACGACGACGAATCCTTCGGAAGTGGCTTCCAAATTATGCCTGTTGCCACAAACGCCAACCAGGAGCCAACCTTCTTTGTGCCAACAGACGACATGATTTCCGCCATACAACAAGATCTCGGCCCCAAGCCATATGATTCACCGGGAGGTGCGCGGAGTGTGCGTGACTATGGCGTATCCGACACGGTTGATCTTTAGAACCACATCGGTTCGTTTGTAGCGTAATTCACATTTAATTGTTCCGTACATATCCCAAGTTGGGATCTGATAAATAATACACAATGTTATCCAGTACACTGGTAAGTCCGAATCATAGTCAGTCCCTAGATTAGCCCGCTGTATATGCGCATGCATCCAGCGACAACACCAAGCGCAGGTATCGGAACTTTTCCGGTCATATTTGCTGACGCGCAAGGTCGAATTCACTCTGAACGAGACGCAGTAGCTCAGTCAAGCCTTCTTCCGTTCGAATGCTTTGCAATGCAATCCAATGGGTGCGAAAGTATGCCGCATTGTGCAGCATCTTCCAGTCCAGCCGTTTCGACCAGCTCGCTTTTCGATCACTCTCGTTACCGTCCCCGCCGTCACAATACACAACCAAGCTAGCACCTCGGGGAAGAAACGTTGCCGCAACAATATGTTTCCCGCAAAAGGCGACAAAGACGATTGAATCGGCTGCTGCACGGGCCCGAGAAGTGAAATCCAAAGATCCCGCCTGGACCCGTTCAACAGCAACCCCTTTGTCTGAAAACGCGCTGCGAACACGTTTGTATGCTTCCTGAAAGTCCTGCGATGCAAGTTCCTGTCGAGGTTCGGCATCATCCAAGAGACCGTTGATTGGACTTTCAAAAAAGGTAATGGCAAGCTCATGACTACCGCTACTCTTGACAGCAGCAGTAGCAGTAGCACTTGCAGCCGACGACGTAACCAAAACCTGCCCTTGTTCGGCCACGAAATCACGAAACTCTTGCACCCGTGCCGACACGCCCGCATTGTGCGTCCATGCCAAGTCGTGTACGGTATCGGGCTTGACGGCGAGTAGATTGGCCACCATGCCCACGCCAGCAGCCCCCGTCCGGGCACACACCAAGTCGGACCCCCGTACCGCTTGGCCTGGAGCCAATTGCAACGAAAGGGCTTCCGCAGAAGGAATATAGCCATGGTCGCCGACTCCCATGGCCGCCAAGAGCTGCCGGAACGTGCTCTTTTTGTCGATACTGCTACTACTTTGGTGATGATTCAAGTCCATCACGAGAATTTCTGGTTGTTGTTGCTGTTGTTGGTCGCCTTGATGCGGCTCGAGTAAGCCAAACATGGAAAGGAGCGTAAACATGGACAAGCAATCTTGCCATGCCGAGGGTCCACTACTACCGGTGGTACGCCTACTACTACTTGGGCCTGCGGCTGAGGAAAACGGCACGAGCACCACGTTGGAAGGGAGCTGGTAGTAGCCGTGTTCGGGAAGTTGACTGATAGCCACGGGAAACCATTCGAGCTGCCGTCGTTGGTCGGCCACCGTGCTACCTTTTGGGTGAAACTCTGGAATTGGACCCAGCGCCACCTTGTTATTGTTGTTGGACAGCAGTGACTGAATCGTTACTAGCGGTCGATCGGGTCGTTCATTCAAAAGCGCTTGCAGTTGCTGTTCGGCTGGTGACGGAAAAACTACCAGCTCTTGCTGAGTCATATCGTAGCAAAGGTGTCGAAACTGACAGGATCGGTACATCCAAGCGTCCACGCCAAAATTTTCACCCACACAGTGGACCGTTGAATGATGTTGCGCGGTTGTTGCAGTAGCAGCTGACTGATAGGTGACGGGGAATCCGTGAAACGTTCCGACGTTACCATCGTTGGCTTGTTCTTCTTGTAGTTGTAGCCTCCGTGCTGGACCATCCGTGTCGGCAGCGGCAGCAGTTTTCAGTGACACTGACAATGGCTCATCGCTACGGCGTCGGGCAACCAACAGTAGTAGTATCCCTGCTACTACTAACAGGTACACGGTCAGTCCCGAAACAATCCTCGATATGCTTTGCTTGGATAGGTCACGGTCACTCCTGCTATCATCTGGGCGGCGATCAGGAGGACACGGCATGTGGGTGATGGTCATTTCGCCATTATTCTCTCATGGTCGGAGGGAGTTTTTTGTCGCCGTAGTTTTCACTCTCAGTCGAACTTTTATTTTTTCGCGCCAATAAGAAAAGAGTCTGCCCCTCACCCGGGTAAGCCTGAACCGTACGGGATCTAAGTCAACCACAAATCCGTGTTGCCTGCGTTCACAAAACCAAGCAGCATCGCGACCATGGCGAGTATTCCACCACCACCACCACCGCCGCCACCACCACCAGAACTACCGACTCCAGCTTCTCCAGAACAAGTTGAAGCGTGTCGGAAAGCTTTAACGACAGCTTGTAAAGTGCTCGAACAAGCGCGTGGCCAACAGGCCGAATTGGAAGCTCTGGCAGTCTTTAGCGCCCAACTCGTGCAGCACCAATCCGAAGCAACCGTGGACGCGTCCAAGTTTTACCCCGGCATTCAAGACGCCTGGAAGTCGCTTTCAGACGTGTTGGCTGTAGGCGCTAGTGGCGCTCCTACAGCTACTACTGCACAGCAATTGCACGGCCCCAAGTGGCAAGCCTTGCCGGTCGGCCGGGCGGGGCAATGGAAACAGGCCGTCGAAACAGTAGTATTTGCCAATAGCTTGGATCGCACGGCTGCGGCTGCTGCCGACATGCAAGCTCAGCGTTTGTTGGACGGTCAGGCTGTCCTGCAACAAGCCGTGCAAACGGCCACGGCCGAAAAGTCAGTCTGGTTGCCGCTCTTTGACGAGCGCCTGGCGCAACTCCAAACGTACCACGCGCGGCACGACAGTCACAATGCTGCTGCTGCTGCTAGTGCTAACAACAACATGAACAACAAACGCTCCCACACGTCGCAACAAACAGCAGCTGACGGTTACGACTTGAAATCGGCCGTGCACACTTGGTTGCGATCCTTGCAGGAGGAAACGCTCTTTTCTCCGCAAGAAGTGTTGGGCAAGTACCTGGATCTGTACACTCTTTACGAAGCCCATTCCGTCACTCTGGCGGCCATTTTTGGTCCGCCACCAAAATCCACTACTACTACTTCTACTACAACAACTGCGAAAGCTACCATGTCATTGTTGTCGTCGTCGTCGTCGTCATTATCGTTTCAGTACATTGACTTTTTGCAAGGCCTGTCGGCCGGTTTGGCTAGTACGCCAGAGGCGCAAGTTGTCAAGCTGCACCACCGCAAAAAGTACGCTCGCTTTTTAGTGGAAATGGAGCAGTACCTGACCCAGTTCTTGCAACGCACGGCGCCGCTTCTTTCTGTGGCAGCCGTGACGGCTCCGGCCGTTGCCGCCTTGGAAACCGAGTGGGACCAAACGGGTGGCACCACGGGATGGCAAGTTACTAACGGAGACAGTCACAAGAATGGATTTGTGGCTGGACAGCCAAATGCCATTGACGTGAGCACCTACAGCAGCGCAGCTGCATTGGAACAAGCCGTGGGCGGCGACCGGTTAAAAACCGAGCTCGCGCGGTTGGGTCTCAAGTGTGGAGGTACCGTGTCGGACCGTGCCAAGCGACTCTTTTTGTTGAAGGATACGCCTTTGGATAAGTTACCATCCAAGGTGTTTGCCAAGAAAGCTATAGCTAGCAAGGATACTGCCGGTGGCGAGAAGGGTGGTACGACTGCTGCTGCTACCGTTGTTGTTGCCGTGGCCAATAACGAACGTCGTGTGGACATTGCCCGCCGTGAAGCCGTCGTCACGGCACTGTTGGGTCAACTTCGTCCGACTCTGGAGGCTACTATTCGGCGAACAGAGCGAAGGCAGACACAGACTTTGAAAGAGCGTGAACGAGAACTGGAGGAAGAGCTTTATGGATCCGAAATGACCGAACAGTCGTCCAAGAAACAAAAGACGGACGGCGACAGTGACGATAGCGACGACGAAGATGCTCCGATTTATAATCCCAAGAATGTGCCTCTTGACTGGGACGGTAAGCCTATGCCATACTGGCTGTACAAGCTTCACGGACTCCAGCATTATTACGAGTGCCAGATTTGTGGAGGGGAGTCTTACAGAGGTCAACGTAACTTTGAGTTACACTTTGCCGACCAAAAGCATGCACTGGGGATGAAGAGTTTGGGTATCTCCAACACCAAGCACTTTCATGGAGTGACTAAAATTGACGACGCTCAACAACTTTGGAAGTCGTTGCAAGAAAAGCTACAAGATAAGCAGTTCGACGGGACAAGGGAAGAAGAGTACGAAGACTCACACGGGAATGTCTTGTCGCGAACGACCTACGAAGATTTGGCTCGACAGGGTCTACTGTAATCTACTTGACTAGTCTATGTAATACGGCATGATTATAGTGTAGTGTAGCCTAGTCTCCCAGTATTGGTAGGCGCAAGAGTTACGCAAAGTATACCACAACTACGAAAAGCATGCAACAGTACGGTAGTGACGACAACAGCCGTGGGGCAAGCAGTCGTAGAATCGATCTCTCCATTATTGGCCGACAAGAGCACTTGATTCGATAATAGCTCGGTAGAAGGCAGAACAGTCGCTTGAAAGCTTTCTCCAGCTTGACGCCATATGGAAAAAAGGAATCGAAGAAATATTCACTCGTGCAACAACGACAGCGCAGCAACTACAGCTAGCTGCGAAAAGAGAAACATCAAAAAACTACGGTACAGTACCAAGACAGTACGGTACCGGTATGTGCTTTCTGGTAGTCGCAGGGGTATTCGCTTTGCAAAGTTTGTTTATCATGCACAGATCAGTATCTACATACAGTACGAAGAAGTCATTACACAATACCGGGTTTGCTCGCCGGGTCTGCCATAATCTACGATCATGTACAATAGAACAATACTGTAGAGTAGTTGGTTTCCCATGTAGATCCTTCTAACGTATTACTGGAGGTTTTGAACTGAAACGTAGGGAGCGTGCGAACGTCCACCCATGGACGTATCGACGCTCGCTACCACGACGTAAACAGTATACAAGAAGAATGGTTTCCGCCCATTCTCTGGTATGATATTTACTTGCGCTTTGAATTCGACTTTCTGGCTTTTTTGAAATTGGACCTGCAGCAAAACTTGTGCTGCGTCCAATGCGCCTTTTGATGCGTCTTGCAGCAGTACTGCGAGAGACAAGCGCAACCTCCCGAGCAAGGCATGAGCTCACTTCCATCCGGATAAACCGTCTTGCCACACGACGAGAGTGAACAACGCATGGAGCCGTATCGTAAGGGTTCTCGCAAGAGCGACAATTCCTTTTCTGGTAAATGAGGGACTCTTTTTCAGTAAGGGCTTTGGCAATGTCCCGGCAAAACAATCTCTAGCGTTCGTTCAATGATGATCTCAAGTCGTGGCAGGTACTCTTTGAAAATGTCTGCCAGAACCTCTTGTCCTGATGTGGTGGCAGATGATACTGGAAGCCCCTTGTTGGCCCACCGACCCATTACTTCGATTGCAGCTGCTACACAGAACGACATGGGTCGGTCTTGGAGCGTGTTAGTTCTCCACTAGGCCTCGCCCACGTGGCCTCGCCCACGTCCAACAGCGGCGTCACGGTGACTTGGACAAAGTTCAATTCTGGAAAGCGATCCAGATTGGGCGGGCGGTCACAATGCTCTCCAGCTGGCTCCTGTGATGCCGAATGCCAGAAATGAACACATATTGTAAATACGGACCTGATTAAATGATGCCGAAGTACGCTCGCCTTGCCGACTGTCCAGTCGCCCAAATGGTACAAAAGTGGCAAGATATTCATAACGGTAACAACCCCGTACCGCTCTTCGACGATGCACTCCGAGTTGGCCACGAGCCGACATACATCATGGAGATACTCGTAAACAGCCTCAATCAGGGTATTCGAATCGAGAAGCAACAAGGCCACGGCGGGTCGGCGGCAAACGGTCAACGTAAGAGCGGCGGCGGCTGCGTGCGAGGCCCTCGGAAAGGGCCGGGAGGCGTTATCCATGAGACGAGACAAGGAAGCGGATGGAGATCTTGTACCACGGCGCTTTCCATAACCCATGTCATGGGATCTTTGCCAGCGGGTGGTTCCAATGCAACAGGGCGAGCAAGCCGATCCAAGTCGATCCGAGTCGTCACGGCCGAGAAAGTGAATAATGAGTTCCAGGGTCACTACAGAGCGGTGCAGAGCCTTTCGCGTAAGAAGGTCCGTGGCCTTTCTAATTGGAGGACTCATGCGATGTTGACAGCCTCCAGCATCGTGAGGAGTATTACATCCACCACACTGATCAACCACCTAAACGGTTTTGCTACTGTCCGAGTAGTGTTCTTTTGAAAGAACTCCGCCGAGCTGAAGTGTTGCTTGGGCCATGGCAGATATGAGCGATTTACATCGTCCGTTATCTTGTAAGAGTTTCGAGATGGTTTCCTCTGAGCACCACTCTTTCAAAAGCTTTGTGAACATGTGTCCCCTATTGCTGTAGGAGCTAGCCAAGGCATCCTGAATCCTCTAGAGGGGTCGACCATATTTCATCGAGATGGGGGCACCAGCCGGTGCCGCCTTGCGTGTCAACTCTTTCAGTTCCTCGAGAATCCGCGGCATCTTTGCGCTTTGAACTCGGGCTTCTCTTGTATGTGAGGGATAGTGAAACTTATCGGGAACGTTGGAACGTGCGTGGAGCGATGCAGCAAAGGTCCCGCCGCTTGGGTTGTGTGAGATCATGAACTCTTTACAGTAGAGCACGCCTAGCCACCCAAACGCCGTCCGTCAGCGGGCGGGCGCGCGGTTATCAAGCCAGTTTCGTACATATCGTACCGGTACCGGTAGCTTCTAGCGCTAGTAGCGTCTATAGATAAGTGTTTGGAATGTAGAAAAGATGTAATATTCGTGCCGCTGCGCTACATAGACTAGACTAGATGGATACGACAGCTAAATATATATAAAGGCGTAGAAAAGTCCGTGACTGACCAAGGAGCTCACTCTACGGGAACAACGCGTTCGTCAGTCAACTGGTTCCAGCTGGAAAGATCGCGGTTCGCCTCCGTCCTACCAAGTTCAAGTTCGAGTTTGATCTTTTGATCCACACTACGGTACACCACATCCGATCCTTCCGTCACAAAGTATCTTCTTCTTTGGTGGTAAAGAAAGAGAAGTATATACCCCTACACGACTAACTTTAGACTTTAAGCTGCTAGCCATCTCTTGAGCTACGGAAAGTATGAAGTTTTGCCAGTCAGTCTTGTTCGCCTTGCTAGTGGTGGCACCTGCCGCCGCCTTTGCACCATCGATGGCGACGCGACCGGGAGGAGTCACCCTTTCTTCCTTGTCGGCCGCCAAAAAGAATGACCTGGGTATCATTTACGATTCCGCTGCCCGTCTAGCTTACGATGAATGGCGAGCGCAATTCAACAAGGGAGACTTTAGCGAGGAGCGTTACTCCAAGTTCAAGGCAAACTATGAAGAGATTACCGTCGCGAATGTAGTTGCCAAGAAGGAAGCGCGAGAACAAGGTGTGGAAAGCCCCGATCTGTTGGCCTTAAACGAGTACGGCGACTACTCGGCGGACGAATATGAGAAAATGGCGCAAGCCAAGTCTCCCACCACGACAGCGGACGTTCTCAGTCAGGCCATGGAGGCGGCTCAGGCGCAATCGGAAGCCGGTGAGGCTCTGGAAGATGCCTTTAACGCTCTTGCCGAAGATGAAGAGGTAGGTTTTCATCTTGACGGCTCAGCGTATGAATTAGAGATTGCGCGAGTAACCTCACCATCTGAAACTTTTTGCTTATGGTCCAACTCTGCAGTTACTCGCTAAAAAGTTAGGTTTGGAAAGTGTTGAAGAGCTGGAGGTGGCCCTTGACTCGCTTCAAGGAATCGCCCCGGACGGCGGCGAGTTGGATTCGGACAACATTTCACGCGAGGCCCGTATTCGATCATCCTATTTGGATTGGTGCAAGGAGTATGGCAAGAAGCCCGATGAGTCCCGCTTCCCTGCCTTTTCCAGTAACTTTTTGGTGATGGAAGAGTATGCCGCCGCCAACGACAAGGAAATGAATCTCAACGAGTTTGCCGACTGTACGGAAAAAGAATACGCCGCTATGCAGTCGAGTCTAAAAAGTGCCCCCGCGACCAAGGTTGTAAAAGAAGATCCTGCCAAGGCTGCTGCGAAGGAAGCCTCTGCCAAGGCCAAGGCTGAAGCGGCAGACAAGATCGAAGCAGAGAAAGAGGCAGCCGAAAAGATAGCATCAGCAGAAAAGCAAAAAGTCTACGAAGCGCAAAAGAAGAAGCAAAAGGAGCTTGCCGAGTGGCAGGCCAAGTCAGCATCTGAGCGTAAACAGGAGATGGAGAAGGAGCGTGCGGACCGACAAAAGGCGCAAGTGCAAGTTCAGGAAAAGCTGGCAGCTGACAACGAGGCAGCAGCGATTGCTGCCTCCAAGGCAGAAGCTGAAAACAGCGCTGCCCGTGTCGCACAGCAAAAGGCGTTTGACATGCAAGCTGCCGAGGAGGCACGCACGAAGTCTCGTGAATGGGAGGAGAAGCAGGCCAAGATGCGGCCCGCGCCCAAAGCAGCACCGGTACCCAAAAGCAAACAGCCCATGTCCTTTTTCCAGCAAGCTTCCAAGAAGCCGGAACCAAAGAAGGTAGAGACGAAATCGCAGGTCGAATTCGAGTTTGATCTGTCCAAAGTGATCCCAGCGCCCGCACCCGCTCCTAAGAAGGCAAAGAAGAGCCCAGGTATCGACTTTTCTAGTCTCTTTCCCTCACCAGCACCTGCAGCAAAGAAGAGTAAGCCTACTCCCGTGCCCAAGAAAGCGAAGCCTGCTCCTGTGCCCAAGAAAGCCAAGGCAGTCGTCAAGCCCTCGCCGAGTATTGCTGTCGCTGATCCCGTGACGGATGTCTTTGCTTCCTTATTTGGCGCCAAAAAAAGCAGTCCGAAATCAAAGCCAGTATCGGTAGCCAAGCCGGCACCGGCTCCCAAGAAGGTAGCACCAAGCCCATTCTTTTCTTTTGGTTCTCCCAAGACGGCCCCGAAGCCTACCCCGAAACCCGCTCCAAGCCCCACCCCTGCCGTAAAGAAGGAGCCGTTCTCCTTCTTTGGAAAGCCCGCAGCAGCAAAGTCGACACCGGCACCCGCACCGACACCTGCCAAGAAGCCCACCTTTTCCTTCTTCTCCCCGTCACCCTCACCGACAAAGAAACCAGCGGTTAAGAAGTCACCGGTAAAGGCCCCGGTCAACATTCCCAACAGACCAGGAACGATCTCGTTGTTTAGTGGACCCCCAAAGAGCAAGCCTGCCCCCAAGGCAGTTAGCAAGTCGGAACGAGTCGGAACCATTTCGCTATTTAGCAGCATGCTAAACCCGAAGGTGAAGCCTGCACCCAAAGCTACAGCTGCCCCCAAGACCAAGTCGTTCTCTCTGTTTGGAGGAAAACCGTCAGCTACTAATAGCGCCGCTCCCAAGGACAAAATTCCTGTTCTATCGCGTTGGAAACAGAACCCCGACGGCTCCATTTCCGGTGCTGTCAGCAATACCGAAAACTTTCGAAGTGGCACGCAGATTACCACATCGCCCGTCAAGAAAGGTGCCAAGGCTGGCTCGGTCGTCAAGACGGGGTCTGGCAGTCAGTACCGACTCAACTAAAAAGGGGAACCCTTCGTCTACTACTAGGAAGTATTATATAACAGTTTCAGTATAGGTTGACTCTTGCTTATTATGATCATGTACGATAGTGTGAGTAGCTACTAGAGGCAATGCATTTCGCAAAGGCATTCAACAAGTCTATCGTACCATGCATGTGGTGCGCTACTACTAGTACTGCTTTGGCTGGATCGTGTTATAGTACGTCACCCGATACGAGCTAGCAGCTAGTTGGAACGATACTCAGGGAACCTACTAACTATTGGCGCCTCTCAAAAAAATATCCCTCTGTTAACTGTCAAGATGGCACACCTGCGAAGATCAGGTGTCTTTGTCGTCTACCGGATTTCAACCGCCCTTGTCAAAAAACTAAACGAACATTTTTTTTGAATCTTGCCGCGCTTTCCTCTTCCAGACGGTTCTGGATAACTTCCGTTGGATTTTCTAAGTAGCCGGAACATAGGAACCGGTTAAAAATGTACATAGGCCCAACGGACTGATTTCCGGATATTTTCCAACGCATGGAACTCCCACCATTTTTTTGGATCAATCATTCTTGGTGTTGTCGTTGTTACTCTTGTGTAGACTACCCAACGTGTAGCTGCTATAATAACTACACCGGCACAGAATACAATGCCCCACCACTCGGCTCAGCAGCAGCAAATGAACGCCTACGGAGGTGTTCCGTCCTCGCTCGTGACGGGGACCAATGTGAATGTGCCGACGGCTCCGCCGCAGGAGGGCTTTCCACCACGAAGCATCGACCAGTTTCGTTCTGGGATGATTCCGCCGCCCCACATCCAGATGCAGCAGCAACAGCAACAACAAGCCATGCTGCGAATGGGTGGACCTCCTGCTGATACGCAGTGGATGCAGCAGGGAGGTCCAATGATCCATCGCGTTCCCGTGCTTTCCACCGACGATGCAAGCGTGGCATCGAAACCTTTCGCGGTAGCGACTCCGACTTCAAGCTCGCCCGCCAAAGACTCGAGTTCATTCGATAGCCAGGAGGTGGCTCATTCGGTTCTTCTCTTGGCCGCAGGAGTACCCAAAAAGAGGGAATCCAAGGACGACGATGACGAAAGTGTCGAACGGGAGCCCCTCAAGAAGCGAAAGATCAATAGCATTTTGCGCCACAAAACTACCGAGTCGGCACCTTGCAACGTAAGCCCTATGTCGAATGGAAGCAAAGCTCTTTCGGCCGAAAGTGCAGCCCGTACGTCGTCGTATGATCTCAAGGACGGACAAGCCTTGCCAGATTCAGCCAAGATTTCGAATACCAACGATATTTGCTCACCACCCGCGCACGTGATTATTCCCCACTTTCCATCCGTCTTGCACTCCTTGTTAACCGACTCCGAGTTTTCCGGATCAGTGATTCAGTGGCTACCGCATGGGCAAGCTTGGAGAATTGTTCGATGGGATGCTCTCAGACGGCAAGTCCTCCCCAAGTTCTTTCCTCAGTTGAGTGAAGAAGATGGGAAACGATCCAGTGGATCGATTGATGCCTTTTTGTGGCATCTCTCTGCGTGGGGGTTTGAGGAAATTCCACATGGACCGGATGCTGGAGCGTACACCAATGTGGTAAGTCTTAAGTCTTCGGTACACGAGATGTGTTGGGGGCAAAAACTGGTGTGTGCGTGCGTTGTCGAATCCTTGTCTCACAGTAGCTGGTCGTCTTTTTACGCTCGCAGCTCTTTCGCCGCGATCTTGCGCACCTTTGTCGTGACATGCGATTCACGCCCAATAGGCGAGACAAAGACAACGACCCGAAGGCGACACCGGCATCTGCTCGTCACCGCTCCATTCTCCAAGTTCCGTCGCTCGGGTCGGCTACTGGCTCCGAAGGCCACAACCGAATGATGATGGAAGATATGAGGGGCCACTTTGTAGAACAGCGAGTCATGGTTGGCCAACAGAATATGCGGCCCACCATGTCAGGTTGGATGCCGGAAGGACGTCTTCCACAGCATTATCCTCCTCCACCGGATGCTCACTTTTGGATGGCACATGCGGCACAGCAACAACACCAGCATGAACAACATCAGCATCATCAACAACACCAGCAACATCAACAACAACACCAGCATCATCAACAACACCAGCAGCATCAACACCATGCCAACATGCAAGGTCCCCCGCAGCAAGAGCCACGACAGCAGTACGCCAATATGGCAAGAGTCCAGTCGGGACGTGGTGCGGCTCGGCTACCAGCCATGAGGCGGCCCAATGCTGCCGTCTCTGCTGCCGCGGCCCCAAACAACCGTCCGAACTTTTCCGTTTCGAATCGCGGCAAGGGACGGAGCAAGGCAACACGCCGTGCACCAACCCCCAAGGCGACGGACACGGTCGACTCGGCGATAAAGTACAAGAGCGCTATAGTTGCCACTGTCACTGAAACTACGGGTACGCCCATTGTAATTACCAAACCGGCGGAGACCACCGGCAAGCCGGCTCCTGTATCTATTCTCAAGCGCAAGTTGCCCATGGTCACTAGCAGGACTGACAAAGATGAAGCTACCGTCGTCAGAGCGGCACCCGTATCTATTCTGAAGCGCAAGTTGCCCATGACCACAAACACTACTAGCAGTAGCACTATCGACACGCCCGTTGTCACGGCCGAAGAAGTGGACACTGTCAGGCCGGCTCCCGTATCTATATTGAAGCGCAAGCTGCCCTTGACTATCCGCAAGACTTGCTCGGAAGAGGACGACAAACCGATTGTGGCGGTATGATGATTCGATTCAACTCAAACAAGAGATGCACCAAATAAATTAAAATAGTAAAGAGGCACTCACCAGGGAATTCATTCAATGCACCATTTTCTTTGCTACCTTATTATTCTGACTGTTGTTTCCATATTACGCAAAGAAGATGATGAACATGATAATGAACGCCACCAAAATCGAAAAGACCCGTAGAGCCAACGCCCGGTTGGTCTTGAGATTGGTCAAGGTATCCGTCAAGACACCCAAGCTCAAGTTAATATTCGTATTGGACTCTTCCACATTGTCCTCCACACGTTGCACCATTTCGGCGTGTTCATTGACCATAATTGCCAGCTTGTTGAAAATACTACCCAACTCGACTATATTCGTTTCGACAGTGCTCATTGCGTCGGCGCGTTCTCGCAGATAGTCTTGATCGGGAATGAGCTGCGTCTGAAGCTGTTGCTCATCTTCCATGCGTTGAATATCAAAGGGCGTTAGTGGTCCGGTACCACTGTTTTGGTGAAAACTGCTGTACGAACCACTGTACATTGGCATGGCGTTCGCGCCGCCGCCGCCGTCAGGGCTGGTGCGACGATTGCGAATGCCCTGTTGATCCGCGTAGTAATCAGTGGTGGAGGATCCAGAGATTCCATGCGGACGAGGAAGACTGCTCGTTGATTCTCCCGGCGCCATCATGCCACTTGTCAAGTCCAGTGTCGGAAAGGAGGAAGCCGAATCCGAAGCCATGCTTGTTCCGTACACGGGTGGGGGCGCCAAGGAAAGCGTGGGCATGGGGTCGTCGTTTCCTGCAGCGGCACCCATATTTCCGTAAACTTGCCGCTGCATATCGTCCGATTCCTTCATATTATCGGTTCGCTGCTGCAAGACTTGCTTGAAACTCCCAGCCGTCACGGCAAACTCTGTTTTCAAGCCATCCACGAGATTGGCTGCTTCTTGTCCGGCCTGTGAGTTTTTTCCCAGTGCTCGTTTTTGTTGTAGAATGACAGTGGCGGCAACATCCAGGCGACTGTTCAAGTTTTCCATACTCGTTTTGATGCGGACGACCAAGTGATTCATGTCGGCGCTGTCGTCTTGCAGTAGACTCTTGCGTCGGACCATGTCAGTGAGTTCCTTGAGGAGGGCGGATGTAGCGGCAATGTCGTGACTAATTTCAGCCGCTGTCGCGTGAAAGGTGCGGAGCTGCGTGTAAGCAGGGTTCTTGGCTGCTTGAGACATATTCCCAGATGCAGGCGCCTTGGGGGCTACCGTGCGAGGCAAGCTCCGTGCCAGGGAGAGAAACTCGGACGTTCGATCGCTCGACATTTTGGAAATGCGTTTCTCTGTGCTACAACGAAAAGGAGTGCGAAGGTATCAACGGCTCTGGAAGCTAGCGATCTGTTAGAGAGAGGAGGTATTTTAAGTGAGTGAAAGGGTCCTCCTATGTATCCTGCACTGCAACACAAACGTCGATTTCAACAGAAAAGTATCGTTCAGAGAGCACGATTTGAGATTGAGAGCGGTCATCGTTCATCGTCATCGTCGCGAGAGGAGGTAAACTCTAACCCTACACGCAGTATTTTGGCGTTCTTGGATCACGGACGTCCGTCCTAGCGTCCATCTTCCTTCACTAACTTTCAGCTTTCTCAAGCCACTGAAAATTGCAAAATCCTCTCGGCGGTTTCATTTTGTTCTTTAGGCTGTGCTACACTACCGTACTCGAGGACCATCACTTTCACCATGGGACGCCGCCGCTCACGATCCTCCAGCAGGACTCGGCAAGATGATAATGATGATAATGATAATGTTGTTGAAAAGCCCCAATCGACCACACAGAAACAACCCCAAGCTCCCGCCGCCTCAGAGGACAGTGATGCCGCACCCGCACCCGCTGCCTCGTCCGACGACACCGAAGAGCCACCCAAACCCGTCAGTTCCGACGACGAAAGTCTGGCTGACAAAGATTCTGCTGCCGTCGTTTCTTCCAAAGCTGCCATTGCCTACAGCAACATGAACGAACCTCCTTCGTCACGTCTCTTTAGCCCCTACCGCAGTCTCGGACAGGTCTCATCGGGACGACCCTTTTTCCTGCTGCCACACCAGAATTCCGCCTCGTCCATGCTGGCCGTGCCCGTGGACAATCACTTTCAACTAGTGGCAACAGACAAACTACAGCCCGTTCTAGTCAGTCAGGGATTACCGGGACAAACTGTCCTACAGACGGTATCCGACGCGACGCTGTCGGTCACTGTGGTGGCTTCCAGTTCCAGCAAGAAGCAACGCAGCGTCCGCTTGACCCTCTTTCACCGGACAGCACCCCTGCAAGCGATTTCACCCGTCAGTAAAGACTACAAAATGGTAGACTTGCTGCACTTGGGACGAATTTCTGTGGACGGCAAGGGTGAGAAGGAGGGACAGACGGAAAACGCGGCCATTGTGGCTGTCGTTTTCGCCAAGAACTACGACAAGGAGCAAGACGAGGATGACGACGATGTGGATATGGTGGGAGACGACGACGAAAGTGATAGTGAGGATGAAGAAGAGCAAAATGACGACGATAAGGATGGCGATGATTGCATGGGACAAGTCGTCTTGATGGTGGCAACTCGCACGTCACTTCACATTCAAAAGAGGATTCGATTCACGGGCAGCTTGTCCAAGTTCGTCCCTGTCACTGCCCTGCATCCGTCCACGTACTTGAACAAGATTGTCGTTGCAGGAGGATCCGCAGGAGAAGCTACCATGGTTCTTCTCAATGTACGATCGGGCAAGGTCGTTCACAACTTTCAGTGTTTGCCTGCTGCTGCGATAAATGCGTTGGCCTCCGAGATGGTCACGACCCTGGAGCAGTCTCCTGCAGTGGACACTATTGCTGTTGGAACCGACAACGGAAACGTACACTTGGTAAACTTGCGACACGACAAGAAGCTCTTCTCGCTCCGCCACAAGTCCTTGCAGGGCAAGTCGGTGACGATTCAGTCCACTTCCTTTCGGACGGACGGTTCGGCCATGCACTATGGAATTGCACCCATGGCAGTGGGTCGTTCCGATGGAACCATTACTATCTGGGACTTGACTCCTCCCGAAACAAGTGCCGGACGGGAAATTCTCTGCGAGATGGATCGCGTCCATCCCGGTGGAATTGCCAAACTGCAGTATTTGCCGCAGGAACCCTTGTTGGTTTCCACCGGTACGGAATCGAATTCCATTCTCATGCACATTTTCGACAACCCCGATCACTCGGCAAGAGTATTGCGACAGCGCAAGGGACACACCGCCCCGCCAAGTAGAATACGCTACTTGCACCCTGGTGCCGGCGCGGGCGGAGGTGTCATGGCGAACGCCTCTGATGGTACAGATGCTTCGGCTTGTCAGATTCTGTCGTCGGGGGGCTTCGACCGCACTCTTCGTATCTTTTCAACGGCGCGCAGCGTGCTGGACAAGGAGTACAGTCAAGGTCAAGGTCTGGAGAAACGAGCTAAAAAGCTGGGTATGGAAAGTACAGCGGAACTGTTGTTGCCTCCCTTGACAGCAATGGCCACATCCGAATCGCGTAGTCGGGACTGGGGCGATTTGATCACCATTCACCAAGACCACGCATTTGCGTACATTTGGAGTACACGGCGAGGCGCACAGTCGGGTCCACTCTTGCGTCAACCTGGCTGGAACATTAGTGCCATGAAAGTACCACCGCCGACCCGTACGCATGCAACCTCTGTGGCCATGTCGGCCTGTGGCAACTTTGCTCTTGTTGGAACACGCGGTGGGATCATCTACAAGTACAACGTGCAGAGTGGGAACCCGCGTGGATCGTATCCTCGCGATGCTACTGACGAGAAGGGGCAGCGCCAGACAAAAGCAAAGGAAGCGGGCGACGTGAATCGAACAATGAAAGCCTTGGAAAAGAAACTTAAAGTGAATTACCGCGCCTCGAATCTCGACAAGAAGGAGGCTGATGCGCTCCTAGTGGCCAACTTGGAGGAGCAACGAAGAGCCAAACTCTTATTGGCGTCTCATACCGGCGCTGCAGTCACTGGTCTCGCGGTGGACTCGGTGAACAAGACTTTGATTTCAGTCGGGTCTGATTCCAAGCTGGTTCTCTGGAATTTTGGCACGCACGCTCCCCATAAGAAGAGTCCATACACTCTTCCGAGTCCAGCTACGAAGATGTGCCATGTTCGCGATTCGGATCTAGCAGCTATTGCGCTCCATGACTTTACCGTGGTGCTATTCGATTGTGCCGCCTTATCGATTGTTCGCCGCTTTGGGAGCAGTGGAGTCAATGTCCGACACAAGGGTCCCATCAGCGACCTTGCTTTTAGTCCGGATGGCCGAAATCTCTTTACGTCTTCGCTTGATGGTACCGTTCGAGTGTGGGACGTCCCTACGAATAGTTGTGTCGATTGGCTCAGCTTTAGTGCTCCGCCAACATCCTTGACCATTAGTGCGACTGGCGAGTTCATGGCCACCACTCATGCCGGGAAGCTAGGTATCAGTGTCTGGAGTGATCGCAGCTTCTATCAAACAGTGCATGTTGATGGTTCTCCACTGCTGGAACCCGCACCCATGGACGACCCAGCTGCGATATCCGAGTCTTTAGATCCCTCGCAAATCAAGCGCAGCAAAGCGGCAGCACGCGGGCAGGCGCGCCGAAAGGATGAAACCAAAGAAGAAGATCATGAAGACGATTCCAAGGTACCAGCAGTTCCAAAGGAAAGTGGGCTGATCACGCTGTCTGGTCTACCTCCTTCCCACTGGAAGAACCTGTTTCATCTAGAGTTGGTGAAAGAGCGAAACAAGCCGAAGGAACCTCCCAAAAAGCCGCCGTCGGCTCCTTTCTTTTTGCAGTGGCGGAGCGGGGAAGCCTTGAGTGATACCGCTGGAGCCAAACCAGGCGAAACAGGGAAACTGGACGACGAAGAATGGGCAGCAGCATGGTCAGACGATGACGAGGAAGGGAAGAGTGAGCTACTGAGGGATTCCACAGCACTCGATGCGGAACCAAAACGAGACTTAGCCGCAAGCTTGATCGCACCCGTTGCCGAAGCCAAGAGACGCAAGATCACACACTACCGATCACATTTCGCCTCGCTCTTGGAGCAGTGCGCCCAGAAACCTGCGTCAGCAAGCGAGTCGAGGTTTCAGGCTGTAACGGATCACATCGCTACCCTGGGTCCCTCTGCAATCGATGTTGCGCTTTCAAGTCTATGCAACGGAATGCATGACCTTGAAGAGGGTT
>Ga0307981_1001200_pt1 | contig 23847 bp, 20 predicted proteins | sample OrgLakmetagen987_FD_201849 | JGI IMG/M metagenome (GOLD analysis project Ga0307981, IMG submission 201849) | Saline water microbial communities from Organic Lake, Antarctica - #987 | ecosystem: Environmental > Aquatic > Non-marine Saline and Alkaline > Saline | place: Antarctica: Organic Lake... | reverse complement strand
TAGACCAGGGAATCGGAGAACTTAGCTCTTAACAACAGAAGCAGTAGACAGAATAGAAGAGTAGGCATGGATTATGGATTCCTAGAGGTCTCATGAATCGATATGTTGATTCTCTTCCGGTATCCTGAAACCACTTCACGCATCCTAATGTGTACCATTAGATGCAGCTTGCTCATCTACGTCGTAATCGTCTTATCAAGGTCAATCATGGGTACCGATATCAATCACTCCAAGACTTCGAAAGGCTCTAGTATTCACGAGCAACCGAGCCGTAGCTGTTATTTCCCTTCCTATCGCTCTTTTGGCATTTCGCTCTCATTAAGACGAGTAGTATCTAGTCTACGACGAAGACGAGTAGTCTACACGTAGTAGATGTAACTGAACACTATATTGAAAAATCAATGTTCCGCCAGCTAGTTGGGAACTCCCTTGCATAGTACACCTTCTTCACAGGATAGTACGTGGTCATGTGATCGAAGCGGTCTTTCACTGCGTAATACCAACTAGGAATAATACCGTCTCTGTAGCCAGGTGTCTCTTCTTCGTCAGCATGATATCCCCGTAATCGGTTAATGTACCCCTGTTGCACATGACAAAAACGACGAGTGAGTACCAGGCGACATCAGGCAACGAGCAAAGCGGCGCGCAAAGAAGGTGCAGTCAGCTTGCTAGTAGTAGAGACTTACCGTAAAGGTGCTGAACCAACAACCAAAGAAATTCCTCCCGCGAGACGCAATCAACTGATCAATCATTCCATAGTAATTTGTGTTAACGTCACCCAGAGGCAACAGAACGTCGTCCAAGAACACCAGGTCGTAATGCTTGGCCATATCGTCAAAGAATTTCTTATATCGTTCATCTGTCGCGATATAGACCGTGGCGTTTTCCGCCAGCACCTTTTTGCTTTGTTCGTAAATCTCTGCGGCGCTGACTCTTGTCTTTTTGTATTGAAAGTCACCTCGTCGAACGTGAAAGCTGTCAAACAAGCCGTCGGGGTTGCCGATTGGATCTCGTTTCCGAGCTCGCTGTCGAATCGCGTGCACCACTCTTGCTGCCGCACACTGAATCTCGTCCACGTACCGCACGTGATCTCTAATAAACCGCTTCATCCAAAGATCTTGCTTCCAGTCTTGAAAAAAGAGCAAGGCGTAAAAGTGTACGAGCAGTCGAGCGTGCATCTTGGGATTGACAGGAAAGTGCACCAGCGGTGCAGCTTGCATTTTTCCGTCGTAAATGCACAGCTTTTTGCGACCCGCCCAGTTTTCTCGCATGCGATCCATGGCGGGTGCGTCCACGGGGGTGGGTTTACCAATAAAGTCTTCAAATCTCGGTTCATCCAAGAGAATCGTGTCTCGCATGGCCTCCAGTTCTTCAATGTCGTGCGGGTCAGACGTGCCAGGAAAGACAGCTAGGCATTCATCTGGATCCCAAACAGCCAGATACGACGTCGTGCGCAACCAACCAAACAGTTCCGCAACGTCTGCAGTCTTGGCGCCATCCCACGCCGTTCGATTTCCGGGTGGGAACGATGCCTTGCCTGATACAGAATCCACCAAATGGCCAGTCATGGCTTCGGTCTCTAAAAACTCCTTCATTGTGATGATATCCAGCCCGGTATGTTCGTTGTGAATGGCTTCCATATGAAAGAAATGATTAAACGAAAAGGCTGTACGTTGCTGCTTGCCACCCTTGACATCGTTTTGTTTCTTGCTCAAGAGATACATGGGTTGCTCGGGTGGCAGCACGAGGGTGCGTCCCATGGCAAAGGCGAGAGCCAAGACTGTCTCCATGGCCATGCGAATATTGTTGAATCCGCCCTTGTCAGGTTCAAACGTCAAGTATTGACCGACGCCTAGCTTTCTGTAGGGACTCGCGTGCTTGTTGTCGCTGGGTATATCTTCCCAATATACCATTTCTCTGCTGTTGGCGGGCGACGGTCCGCCAAAAGCATCGCACGAAAGACCCGCGAGACTGTAGTTCGGGTCGCTCGGGATAGAGGTAGTGTCTGCCACCATGGACTCGAAAGAGGTCTTGGAGGTGGAGAGACTCGCGTGCAGTCCAACTGCTGCTGTCGTAACGCTACCACTAACGCTGCTACTGCTACTAATATTGTCGTGGACGCCCCCAGCCCCAGTGGCGTTCAAAAAGAAGGTGACCACGGAAAAGAGAGACATAATGGCAAAGAAGTACTCTGCCAGGGAGATTCCTTTGTTCCGTGGATTCGCCATGCTATGTTTGCAATATTGGTGCTACAGTAATACTGACACAAAGTCGCAGCGAGCGGTCGGTAAGGAGCTTCAGGAGGAGAGGCTGGCCATGGTGCTTTCTTGGTTGTTGGATCTTGGTTGGGGGTCGCAAATGACCTTATGACATTTGGCCTTCCGTCAACGGAAACTAAAAATGACCGTTCCTAAAACCTCTTCCCTTTTGATTCTTTTGTTGGATGTGGATGCACTTCAACTTGGACCGTTTTCAAATGGCATAATATAATCACTTTGCCAGATGAGAGAGAGATTGACAATCGAAAACAGACAATAAGCTAAGCCTATCTGTCCCAATATATTGCGATAACTGGAAACACTTGTCATGAAGCAGTCGATCATGTTGCGCCTCGAGACAGCGCTTGTCTTGCTGGGAATCGTATCTTGGATCGGACACGCCTTTATTGTGCCACCACAGAACACTGCAAGAGCAGCATGGTCGCGTAATGTTCACGGGAGAACTGCTGTACACGCAACACCAGCAACACACGACATGTTCTTTGCAAGTGTGACCTCCTCGTTGGCTTCCACGGCAGCTCCTTCTACCGCTACCACGCAGCAGCAACAACGACAACAACAAGACAATAAGCAGCAGCGTCGCGCCCTGGGATCCCAAGAACTCCTCATGCTCCCCCGCCAGTACGGACCCAATCCCAACGTTGAGTTTCCACAAATGAACCACGTATCGTGTACTGTCTTGTCGGCCACGCCTTCTTTACAAATCTTGCAACAAGCTGTGCAACAAGCCATCGAGGCGCATCCACTCTTGTACAGTCACGTTCAAGGCGACGGAGAACCCACGAAACGCATTGATCTCTTGCAAATGGTGCGCGAGGGAGAACCCGATCCCTGCACCTTTGTGGCGACACCAGGTTGTGTCACAGTGGATAACGTTTTGACTGTCGTTCCCGTCGAGGGTAATGGCAGTGGCGAACTCGACAAGAGTTGGAAGAAAGCCTTTGGACGTGATTTGGATGACGGTGCCTGGTGCGATACCGCCAATGGTCCCCTGTGGAGACTGGAATGGCATCGCTTGAAGGGATCCGGCGCAAGCGATAATTCTTGTGCTCTGGTATTTGCCTTTAACCACGCAATCTCGGATCAGAGCAGTGCCAATCGACTGGCGGATCAAATCATTCGCAACGTGGCCGAGCTGGAAGAAAGAGGGTCCATTCCTCAGCCAGCAGTCAAGCATTGCATTCCAGTTGCTGTGGAAGACGCTGTCATGGGAGAGGCGCAGCGATGGAACGAGGTTCAGGCGAGTGGACTTTCTATAGATACGGCTCGTTACGTCTTGGGAAAAGCCATGGAAGGATTCAAATCTCCAGTAATATTGCCAGACGACAACGCAACCACTGGTTCAGGGAATCCTCTCGGCGCTCTCACAATTATCTCTGGAAAGGCTGCTGGCGGCAAGGATAAAGAAAGCAAAAAGAGACGTTCTACGTTACAATTTCGTAGCCTTTCCAAGGACGCAACGGATGCCTTGTTGGATAAATGTCGCGAGAATGGTGTATCGATCACCAATGCACTTTCAGCAGCAGTAACGCTGACATCGACCGACTTTATCGATGGCGGCACTCCAAAAAAGAATAAACGCCGAAACTACAAGATCCTTCAGTCGCTGGACATGAGACGCTTTGGCGAACAGTTGGATTGTGGCGACACTGTCGCCTGTATGGCGGGAAGCATGGACTTGCTCCATGGTCCCTTACAAGACAGATCTGGACAGATGCTTCGTCGTAACCCTACAGAGAAACGAATGCTCGCATTTTGGGATCTCGCCAAGGAGGGAAAGAAGCAAACGGAAGACTTCATTGCATCTGACGGACCACGCCATGCTGTGCGAGTTTTTGACGCTGCCATGACTATCAGCGACATGAACAATCTCGTGCATCTCACTGCACAGTCTAAAGACAGTCAAGGCCGCGCCTATAGCGCGGGAATTACCAATGTTGGAGTGTATGATCGCCAGCACGCATTTCGACGCGAAGGAGAGGCCGGAAGGACTCAATTGAAAGTCAAGCACGGTCGATTCGAAGTGGAGGATGTCTTCTTTGCGACATCGCACGCGAGAACAGGTTGTTTGTATCAAGTATCGTGCCAGACAGTTGGTGGCAAAATGGATCTAGTATTCCATCCTGTCGCACCTATTACTAGCGTGGAAATCAACCTGGGCTTTGCCAATGCATTCACTGAGCTGCTCGAGGTTGTGGCGGGTGTCAAAGACGCTGGCAGCGTGGAAGAGGATGACGACCAAGCAAACGCAGCGACGTCCCTTCTTCCACAGAATTCTCTAGTACTCGCAACCGCTGCAATCGGAACTGCGGCTGTCGCAAATCATGCTGGGGCTTGGGCATCTTTTTTCTCGTCGGTAATGCAAATGAAAGACAATGTTTCGGACCCGGCCGACTTTTGGGCTGCACTCAACTTTTGGATTTTCTTTGCCGTCGGACACCCAATCTTGCAGCCTATTCTATGGATCAGTGATGTACTTCATGGCAGCCCAGGACCAATGATTGCTGACTTGGTCCCTGTAACATTCCTCCTGGGAAACGTGGTCGTTATCGGTGCAGTGACGCTTTCGAAAGAGGTAAGCTGCAATCTTGAGATATTATATTCGCTTCCACATTTTCGCAAAGCCGTCTGTTCTAACATTTTATCTTTGTAGGTACGGAGTGCTGTCAATGTCGCTGTCTTGGCTGCGTTCCTTACGTACGTGGGTGCTGGGCTAGACGGAACTGCTGGACTAGGTGACTTCAATCTCGCACTAGACGATAGTTATAAAGGACAGATTGTAAGGGGCTGCCCAGCCTATGACGAAGTCCGACAACCGAGCATGGACAAGTTTGATCTTGAAAAGTACCAAGGAAAGTGGTACGAGCACAAGTTTCATGATTGGACGCAGTTCAAGGAGGTTTACGACACTACACTCGACATTAAGGTACGACCACTCAGCTCTCGGAAACCAGCGATGATTTACGCTTGCTGATAAAGCATTCTAACGTTCTTTCTCGTTGTGGCGTGCAGTTGACGGACGCTGGAAAGGGATGGATCGACGACTTTGGCGTCAAAGGACCTGCCCCTAATTCCGCTAAGCTTTCTTGGGACAAGAGCCCGGTTGCCAACGGCGCTCATTACTTTATGCTTGGCCGTGTCGACAAGAACGACCCCCCAGGTATCTTGCGAGAGAGTGGCTTTGGTGTCGAATTTCCTAACTATATCGTGGATATCAAGAAGGATGCGCAGACCGGCGAGTATAAAGAGGCCATCCAATTCCAATGCCTGGAGCGTGGTGGGGTTCGCGTATTTGAGGGAATCAATTTCATGTCTCGCAATCCCACCATGTCCGAAGAAGAGCTTTCTGCTATGCACTCGCGGGCTGAGAAGGCTGGTATGTTCCCTTACGGAGCCAGCCCTGAGCAGATGCACACGGTTGCGCGCTTTCCCGAGGGCGCGCCTCCCGTTGACAACACATGGCAAGCAATGTGGCGAGGTATCGGTGTAGATCGACTGCTGGAGCTGCTTACGGAATCTATTGAGGATGGCGGCCGATAAAACTTTTAAATATTAACTGTATGACACGTTCCTATGCATTGCTACCTCGGGAACTCGAGCTTTCTCATACTGATATGATGTGGCCCGCCCGCTAACTTGCGTAGCTAGATGTACCACATGATTCCGGTGGAGAGACAAGAGGTCCTCCACGGACGCATACGTAGAGGATGCTTCCACGTGTAATCCAATCCACAGCCGAGAAGCGTCATGACGTCATCGTCGGCATCAGTTCCATCCCTGATTCCATGACATCACATTCGTACATACTTCATGCCGATTAGGTCGACTGTCAACACCACGGGACCATCAGCCAGCACGGAAAGGACTTATCGGATGCGCTCCCTTACAGTATGCACGACATTCTTATGGATACTGATTCAATCATCCGATGCTTTCTTGGTCCCAGTGGCCAGATCAAGCCGAACGAGAACGGTGGCGCAATTACGTACTGGGAGCACCATTAGATCGGACGAGAGCAGCCTCAGTAGAAGAGACTGGCTTACATCAATAGTGGTAGTGGGAACCGCCATCTGCGCTCCGGATCAAGCTACTGCAGTAGAAGAGCAAGTGGCTGTGGCAGTGCCTATGAAAGACTTTGTGGATCCTCTGTTTACGATATCGATACCTAAGGGTTACTTTGCTTTGCGTCGATCTGCTAAAGGCGACTTGCCGGATGTAAAGACGGGTCAAGGCAGAAGAGGTTCGAGCATCTTTACCGCTGGTGACATGGGCAAGGCTGAGGTCGTGGCAGTCGAACGGTAGGTCCCATGGATAGAGGTGGACCTAGTCCGCTCTCTTCTTGCTTCTTGGTGTCGTTTAACTCTACTAACACCACCGCCTTGCTTCTCGTCTGTATCAATAGATTTCCTACCAGATTATTGCTGGAAGAGAATGGTATTGAAGCCACCGGCTCTCTGTCAACATTCCCTGCTCTCGGTGAACCGAGTGCAGTGGCAAATCTGATAAATTTACGTCGTGAGAGAGAAAAGCCTGGAATGAGTAGCACACAACTAGTGCAAGGCTCAATTAGCGTGTCGCCGGATGGCAAAGACCTAATGTTCAAACTCAAGACAGAGATTGACGTCCAGAAACCCGAGCTGCTGATGGAACAGTCTGGGATAAATCAACTCTTTCGTATCACGTCTGCCAAGGCTTCTCTTCGTGCCAACGACGGCAATATTATGGCCGTGTTTGCTAGTGCTTTGGAGCAAGACTTTAACGGTCCCGATGGTGAAGCCCTACAGGAGGCCGTTAGCTCCTTTCAGGCTCTTGATCAATCGACAGTGGTGGCGGCTTTCTAGCCAGGAGTTTGGTCCGTGGAGACAACGTTGGAACCTTCTGTCTACCGGTACTCTTCTTCCTCCCACGTCTTGTCGTAATTCTCTCTTTACTAGCTAGCTATTGACATTTACTTGCTTGGTACTGCTACTGTAGACTACTAGTAGCTAATAGGCTGGCTAAGTTCTGCGGATGATACGTATTAGATCATACGGTTATGTTCGTTCGTTAGTTGTGTGCTCAGCCTCGCCTGTCTGCGTGCGTTAACTCTTTCTTAAGGTTCTCTGATGAGTAGAGTTTGACCTCTGCTTCCAGGTCGATAATCGAGATACCAAACGTCAAAGTCCAAAATAAAACTGACGTTCGTGACTAGCGTGACAAGGCGTTCTTTGGAAGCAAACGCGAAGGGCGTACAATCCGAACATCGTTCGGTTGTTCGGTACAAAGGCCGATAGTAGACGTCTGAACCACCAGACATGCAACATGTTGTCCAAAACAGGATTGTGTAGACCTTGGTACGCATTCTACGGCTATGCCGGATTGAAAAAGGACGACCAGCCAAACTAGTCAGCAATCATAGAACCTGGTATAGTTGAAGCTATTCGTGGAAAGCATCTGAGACATTTAGACCCACACATAGATTGCCTATATAAAACTTGGCTTAACGTGGGAGTGAAAGACATTTTATAAGACAAGGTTTTTCGGCAAATTTGTCCAAGCTACCAATGTCCCCGTCCGAAGTGTACGCCTTTCTATGCAGGGAATCGCAATCAACATTTAACCCTAAAATGACTAAGTACACATAGCCCTGATATTTCTTTGGAAGCATTCTATGGAAATAATTAGGCAACAATTAAGCCAGCAGTAAAGTTTTTTAGCCACCAGATCACCCAAGATGACCCGCCACCAAGTGAAATGTGGGGAAACTATTTGGTTTTGGAAAAACAGAAAACAGGCCCAAGAAGAGAGGTGCACACAATCCAAAAATCGTTCGACTTCAAAGCCCATACTTCTCAGCCGACTCCGCCACCACCATGAACATGAACAGAATGCCCCACCAACGCCTTGAAGAAGGCAACGGAGACTTCAGGAGCTACGAGACCTCCAAGATGACGTTTCAAGGTTCCAAGAAGAGCGTTTTCATGCCTTCTGCATCCTTGTTCAGCATGGCTTTGTACGATTTTGATCACTCTGCCCAAGGAATGAACGGAGTTCTGCACCAGCACGTCAAGCAGCAGGTCCAACCAACATTCCACCCTGTCGACGAGTACAAAGACATGTCGCTCAAGGAGATCTTGGATCTCTCAGACGATTACATCTTCGGAGATGACGATCCGCTTTTGGATTCTCAACCCGCCATGAGAATGCAGCCAATCCCGTCTTCTGTTCCAAGCATTCACCAGGCCAACACTGTTGTCTCCGTTACTCCTTCACCCAAGCCACAAGAAGTTCTTTCGTTCCATATCAACAAAGGAAATGCACGGGACATGAGCTTTGATGCTTCCTCCAAGAAGCGTCCCCGGGAATCCTCCAGTAGCGAGGAATTTGACGCAGAGGAGGAAGAACGCCGCTTCCGTCCTTACCAAGCTGGACAATGGAATGAAAAGTTTGAAGAGCTCTGCGTATACCGCCACAAGATGGGACATTGTCTCGTCCCCCACACTTTCGGCGAGAATCTTCCCCTTGCCCGATGGGTCAAGCGTCAGCGCTACCAATACAAGCTCATGGTTGAAGGCAAGCAGTCCACCATGACCGAAGATCGCGTCACGGCGCTCGATGAGATTGGCTTTATCTGGGATTCGCAAGGTGCGGCCTGGTCCGAGCGTGTCAACGAGCTCGCTGACTTTCGCAAGATCTATATGCACTGCAACGTCCCCAGCAACTACAGTGAGAACTCTCAACTGGCTACATGGGTAAAGTGCCAGCGACGCCAGTACAAGTTGCATGCTGAAGGCAAAGCTTCCAACATGACTACTTTGCGCATTAGCGAATTAGAGAGCTTGGGCTTCGAATGGGAACTCCGCAGCTACAAAAAGGCAAGAACCAACTAAGGGTGTGTGTCTTTCGCACCACTGGGGTCCATACCTTTCATAACATAAGTTTCATCGAATCATCTACCTATTCTATATCTAAAGATACACATTTACAACCATCCTATAACTTTACTCAGTATGTATTATAAAGTGGGATCTCAAGCCATTCTGCACACAGGGCTACATAGGTAAGCTAGCCTATACAGATCGGAGACGTTGCTTTATCAGTTTGCGCTTGTTGTTGCTCGAAAGGTTGCTGATTTTTCAAACTCCATCGTCGGCGAAAAGGCTCCGTCTTGTCCCACATCAAGCCGCGAAATTGCGAAGGGAAGGAACTCTTGATCACCTATCTATTGATCACCCAATCACATCAGCGTATAGTCACTTGCGAGTACAGTACGTACAATACTGTAGTTACTTGCGAGGCTGGTGGTGACGAACGGCTCCCATATACGCCAGCCGGGGGGCGGGACAAGACACGTTGCGATGACCAAAAGTAATGACCATTCAAGTAACGTTCGTGACAAGACACAATTGCCCCCTACTTCAAGCAGGGGTTCAAGATCAACTTTTAGGAGTACCGTCTGTAAGCGACCGGAGCAGCCCAAAACGGCAGAGAGGTCCTCTTTCTTCAAGGAGATCTTCAGGAAAAAGCGCGAAGTAATTAGATAGAAGCACAGATCCCAGAAAGCAATAGAACATTTACTCGTTACCCCTTTACTTCAACTGTGCTCGGTGGGAGGCCGCGATAAACCATCAGAGGATCGTTTGTTGTACCGCCGCAATCGATAGCTCCGTTACAGTCATCCAGAACACTGTTTTGTTTCCAGACACCGTAATTCATCATGGTAGGTGGAACGTTGTGATTATGTAGAGTCAGGCTAATGCAGAGGGTGATTCGCTTAGCACTGCAGTGCAGCCCGTTGGTTATCTTCCGCTGGGGGTGACACGAGAAGAGAGGAGGAACACGTTCCTATCAGCAGCAAATCGATAGTCGCCTGTATTAGGTCAACATGTCTCTCACACGATGTCCTTTATTCTCTACAGCCGCCTAAAGTTCAGCAAAAGTCAAAGGAGGCCAAAATGCAAGCCGCCATGGCGGGTGGCAAGGGCAAGAAAAAGAAGTGGTCCAAGGGAAAGAGCCGCGACAAGGTTGACAACAAGGTGATGATGTCCAAGGAGCAGTTCGACCGACTTCATGCGGAGGTCCCCAAGATGAAGTTGATTACTGTCTCTGCTGTTGTAGAGAAGCTTAAGATTTCTGGAGGACTTTGCCGAAGAGCTTTGAGAGACCTGGCTGAAGAGGGCAAGATCCGCCCCGTCTTGCTGTCCCGTGCTCAAGCAATCTACACCCGTAACGTCGGTGACGATGAGGAATAAATAAGAAGCTCTTAATATGAACTAAGATTCTCCCATTGTGGATATATCGCTTGGTGCAAAAGGTGTAGCTCATACGGTAACAAGTTTAGAGACCTACATTATTGATTACGTTAAACTCAGTGGCTTAGCTATTTCATACTTCGATTATATAGATAATACGATATGATAGGAAGTCTTAGGCCAGGGCGATACCTAGTAAAACTGTGCGTACATTGATTTGATACACGATAATGCAACAGATCAAGAAGATTAAGTACTACTTACTTTACCGTAGGCATTCTAATCTTGATAATGCATCAATCGATACAGCAGGCATTTGCCCTTGTCATTGCCGATAGCTAGGTACTTGCTTTCGGGAGAAAAGTCCATGGACCACACGTAGTCCAATGGTGTCTTGGACGTTGGCCAGTTGGAGAACACCGTACCAGAGGGAACATGCAAGAGTTTCATGCCGTCTTTCTCACGCCTGGTGGACATGGCTAGGATCTGACCATCGCCATTGAACTTTACGAGATCCGCCGAGGTGTGCAAGTTCATGATCGATTTGGTAGGCTTTCGACTCGTCGAGGCAAGGCCCTTGGTAGACAAGAAGCTAGTCTGATCCGAGTAGAGATTCACTACTCCGCTTTCGGCACCGACTGCAAGATGCCGCGCTGAAGCAGCCATGGCAGAAGTAATCGAACCGTCTTGGTTGGAAAAACGCTCCACGCATCGGCGAGTCCGCAAGTCCCATCGATAGACATCGCCATCACTTCCACTGCCAATGATATAATCGCCATCAGGAGTGAATGTGAGAGCGCGAACGCTTCCATTCATTTTCAGATCGGCAATCCAGTGCTTTGTATGGGCGTCTACCAATACAACATAGCCGTCGTTACCGAGAAAGGCAATGGTACGTCCGTCGGGGGACGGCACACACTTTTCTAGGCTCTTTTCTTCTCGTCCCATGATTTTGGAAACCATATCGAGCTTACCCGCCACTGTGTCGTATAGGTAGAAGAAGGGGCGACGCCCACTAACAACAACCTTTCCTGTATCTCCGAGAAAGGAAGCGCTGTAAATGGGAAGTTTGGGGACTGAAACAGGAAAACAAGACGATTGGTTAGGTTCACATGTTGGTGGCGAGACGAGCACACACTTATCCGATTCGTCGATCCAGCAACTTACAATGTATACCATGGATCTTTTCACTCTTTTCGGTTCCAACTTGAAAGAATCGAAGCGTCTTGTCCAATCCAGCCGTCAGGAGCAACGGCCTATCCGGGTCGGATCCAGGATGAAAGTGGACAGCCTGCACAGTGGACTGATTGGGATCTGCTTGGTTCGCGTCGGGGCACCGCATGATATTCAGAATGTTCGCCGGCAATATCTGGCTTGCAGACGCCTGCAGTATGAGCGGCGCTGACAATGACTGCAATCCTTCTACGTCGCTCTGGTCCTCGTCAGAGTCCTCTTTCTCATCCAGCCGAGCCCAGTCCGTCCGCGCTGTTGCTTGCGTTGTGCTCTGATATCTTTGACGCAATCGTTTCTCCAACTCGACTCCACTCAGCGCGGACGCCGCTTCTTCCTCTTTGGACTTGCGAAGCTTTCGAAGTCGACTTGTTCCGAGCAGGTTCACTTCCAAACCAGCATCGTCTTCGTCGACCCAAGCAGGGCCATCACTTTCATCATCAACTTCCTCTTCGTCAATCCTTTCGACATTCATTCGTTCGCCTTCGCTTTTATGTTCTTCCGAGATACCCGTGCGATCAATCTCAAACGAAAAGGGAGTTTCGTCATTCTCGTCTACGACCTTGGTTTGCTCGGCAGCTGGATAAGAGTTGGAAGACCTTCTTCCGCCACCACCAAACAAGAGAGAAGTCAATCGCTCCTCCTCCTCCAGATCTTGTGCGACTTGAAACTCTTTTCGCTTGGCCTTTGTGCTTTTGGGTTTCTTGGCTCGGTCTGCGTCGCCGGTCGACGACGCCTTGGGGCTATTGCTGGCCGGCAAGTCTCGACGCTTTCGGGCGCTGGATGATGAGTCCTTCATGGTGGTGGGCTAGATGGAGGCAACTTCGTAAGGTAGATCTGGGCTCGTTCGTCTCCAAAGGAACCAGGGAGCAGTCCGCAGCAGGCTTAATACTGTACCAGGTAAATGTTAAGTACAACCACAACCTTATAATACTGTACCGGTAGCAGCTCTCGTGTGGTATCTGGTTTTGTTCTTCTGCCGATCGGCCGATCACCATTTTTTCAATGGAGGGAGGAGGAAGGGAGCAGACAGACGACGTCGAACAATCGATCGATGATGCGCGACACGCGCGAAGGGAGACGAAGCCCAAGGAAAATTGGGAGATATAGAGGATAGGATAGTCTACATAGAACCATAGGGAATATCCATTCAGTGACTTTTTCCAATTACAGAGAACCGAACTCTATTGCCAGGTAGCGTGTACACCATAGATTCAAAAGTACACGGTCTCGCTGGTACCTTTCCCAACGCGCTAGCAAGAGCAGATTCTATTCTCCGTGGAGAATGACCCTTAAATCGGTCATTATTGCTCCCAAGACCGTATCTCGTATAGTTCCAGTCTTTGTTTGGGCCCATTCTTTCACTAAACTGTCAAGTCAAAAGCCAATACGACCATGCCGAGACCTCACGATATCTTCCAGCCTCTACCATGGGATATGATGCGTAGAAACAGCATCGGTATGTCTGGTAGAAGGAACAGCCTGCTTTCAATGTCTCTCTTTGACTTTAATATGTTCACAGGCAAGCCTGAAGTCGAAACATCTGACCCGGACCCCTACGCCCCTCTTTCCATCAACGAGGGTATTTCCCTGTCCAAACACCACCAACCGTCATCGCACACTGCCTACTCCCGTTCTCCTGCGGACTCTCGCGTCTTGAATGACAGGAGTGAAGGTAGTGGAGCTTCGGTACCCAGTGTTTCTGCAGCTACCTACTCTTCCCGTGGTGAGAGTTCCCGTAACTCAAGCTACGATCAGCATCACCACCACCACCACCAACACATTCAGCACCACCCCGACATGATAAATCCTGACATTCCCAATGCTGTTCCATCAACGGTGTCTTCCATGGTCCCCATGGGACATCGCTCCTGTGAAGACCACATCAATGAAGACGATGAAATGAATCAACACAGATTCAAGCCATTCCATGAAGAAAAGTGGAGTCTACGCTACAAGGAACTCCTCGAGTTTCACAAGGAACACGGTCACTCCGCCGTGCCTCATACGTACCCCAAGAACCCCCAACTTGCTCGCTGGGTGAAGCGCCAACGTCGTCAGTACAAGCTGCGACGGGACGCACGGGCGTCAACCATGACGAGCGAGAGACTCGATCTCCTCAACTCGGTTGGCTTTGTTTGGGATTCTCATGATGTAAACTGGAGGGAAAAGCTGGACAACCTCGAAGCTTTCCGTCGAGGACATGGCCACTGCAATGTGCCCTCTAACTTCAAGGACAAGAAACTCGCTACATGGGTCAAGTGCCAGCGTCGTCAGTACAAGCTGTACTGGGACGGCAAGCCGTCGGCCATGAGTCCGGAGCGTATCCTAGAACTCGAAAAGGTTGGCTTTGAGTGGGAGATTCGCGCTACCGCCCCGCGAAGCGCTGTTCCTACACCGTTACCGGCACCGCTTCCGGCACGAGACGACTTTCAACTGTCGTACCCAACGATGCATGAACTCTAAAAAGCAAGAGGCGCCCTTTTTCATTCGTCTGTTTGACCCGATTTCATAACATGATTTTGTAGAACTAATAGTAAGTTGGTTATAGTTCATGCATACTCTCCTTGCTTGCGATGCACACACGTCTTCTTTCCTCCTAATAGTTCTTAGTTTGCCGCCGTTAGCTCCTCAATGTTTTGCCGCTGCGACTTCATTTTACGTTCCAGGTACTCCATTTTTTGCGTCATGTCGCCCTCTGATTTCTTGAGGTCTTGCATTTGCTTATCCAAGTGAGCTGTCACGTCTGTTCGTGTGGATTGCATAAACATTTTCCCAATACTCCGGTAACACTTAGTTTCTTCCGTCAAGTCGTCCAGTTCGGTCTTGGTGATCTCCGTCATTTTGTGCTCACGCTGTGCCTTGGTCAAGTTGGCTTGGAGGGTTCCGAACTCTTGGTTTCCTTGGTTGTATTGCCCCCGCAACTCTCGAAGCTCACGAGAGGCACCTTCATCGAGTGTCGCATTCGATGCACTAGCCGCCTTGGATGCTAGTTTGGCAGCCTCTACCTTTTGCGCCTGTTTGATGATGCGCATCTGCTTGAGTAGTTGCACGTTGTTATTTTCCAAACTCAAACCTTGTCGGATCGTGGCCATTGCGGCATCATAATCCTTAAGTTCGATCTGGGCCGCTGCGAGTCGATAATATCCCTTGATAAAGGATGGATCCAGTCGAATACATTCCTTGGCGTCTTCAGCGGCTAACTTCCAGTTTTGAAGACCTCCATAAGATGCACTGCGAGTGGATAGGAAGAGACAGAGAGAGTCAAAGTTAGCACGATAGCACTGCACCGTTATAATAGTGAAAACAGTGAGAGCAGCCTCGTAACTCACCTTCGATTTGAAAAGAAGACGTGATTGGTAGGGTCCAACTTCGTCGCTGCAGTGTAATGCTTGATGGCTTCTTCAAAGTCTTTGGCGGCAAAGGCCGTGTTGCCGAGTCTGATGGAGCGCAAGAAGCAGGAAACAAAAGTTAGAGACATCAGTCAATGGTCAAAGGTTATATATATATATCTGGATATTCATGTGAGTGCTCTTACTCTTTAAGTGCTTCGGGCGTCTTGGCAGGGGCGCTCATGGTGACTGATGATGATGCTGATGGTGCTGGGTTCGAGGTTGTGTCGTTGATCGACTAGATAGGTCTATTCTAAATTGGAACGAGAGGTTTGCGGTTTCGTCGGCTGTCGTCAACCTGCGTTGGAAAGCGCGCGAAACGGCGTTTCTCTGTTTTCCGCTCGAGAATACACATACCGCCGTAGACTAGACTAGTCTAGCCTACTGCGCTCCTCGCGGCTAATGCTTCAATCGACAACCCCATTTAGCAAAATACAGGGTAGCACCGTAGCTTAGATTTAGTCAGAGTTAAGACGGACTTACTAGATTAGAGAAAGTCAAAGCTAGCAAATTCGCGGCGCCTCCATACAAAGACGTCCGAGGGGCGGTCCTCGTTTCGGCTAATCCTTAACCCTTCATCGCAAAACGTCGTGCGCATGATTAGTTCCGAGGAACCGGGTTGGACTCTCTCTAACGCTTCACCACTCGGAAAGGCAGGCAAGTTATCGTTGAGAACATCTCCAAGAGGACCGAAAAGCTTGGACACAACCGTACTATCTTCAGGCTTTGTTGTCTCCACTTTAAGGCGAATACCGTCTAAACCTTCCAATCCAATTATGGTACCTCTTTAAAAACAAGTGTAAGTAAATGGTGTGAGAAAGTGTATTAGGAATGCATTGAGTATAGTAGTATCTCGCAAAACCCTACCTTGTGGTCATGATCGATGTCGCTAATCCGCCCAAGGTTGCAACCTTGATTTTGGATGTGAAACGACCCGACTGTGTGGCGGAATTCAAGTTAATCTGCTGAAAGCACGGACCAATCTCCTTTATGGGAGCAGGAATCGCATCAGTAATACTGAAGATCTGATCGGAATTATCGGGAAACGCTCGGCGAAAGGCCCAAAAGAAGGGCGACGATCTCGTCGCATCGTCGGGCGAATACAAGAGTTCCCATTCACCAGATAAAAGTCCCGAGATGGAAGAACCCTGTCCAATTCCTACTAGCTCTGCTACATCCTCGAGATTGCGAACCAACGTGTCGATCTTCTTCAAATCTGGCTTGGGGACGCTGGAGCACGTACGAACGAGATCCGCCTTGAGCTGGTTCAACGATTCGACGGTTGGAGCAGTGTCGGATGTTTCTGTCGATAAATTGAGAAACGAAGCCACTGGATTCTGGGGAATCTTCACAACAAACGAGTGTGCACTCGTCCATAAAAGGCCGAGTGCCAAGATTCGGGGGATAGCCAAAATCGTCATGGTGAAAGGTGAAAGTCAGTGTCGCCGAAAAGTGGCCATTGAAGCGTTCTTCCATCGTCATCGACGTCTGTTCTTTGTCCTCGGCTCGGCTCTTTCTCGTATTTCGCGCTCATTTTCGCAGACCTCCATCTCATCAACCCCGGTGCGACATTTTTTAAAGACGGGATTGGTTCTTCTTTTTAGTACGTTGTATGTTGTATGTCTTCGATGCGCAACATGCGCAAGCAGCTTTCCAAATCCAGAACACTGCAAGAAGCATTTTTTTGTTTTTGGACCCCTGTTTCCTGCTTTGCCGTTTCTGTTTTGAGACGTCAACACTTGAGCTCACAAAATGTAACTTCCAAACGATCCAAGACAGCAGAACAATGCTCTCATCAACCACTTCGACCAGCAACTTTAACATTGCACTCAAAATGACCAACGTCCCAACGAGACTGAACAACATCAATTCGTTCGGCGTCCGCATCCTCTCCCATCAAAAGCCGACGGTGTTACCTGCCGGGTACTACCCATCTGAAATCGACGTCGTGGCTGGACGTGGAAAGAAGAACTGGAACCATAAAGGGAATGTTCATTTCAGATGTCTCATTCGCAAGAACGTTACGCGATACATTGAATCTCCGTCGAAAGGCGACAAGACAGACGTTGTTGTCTCGCTCGTGGAAGAGATTCGCGAAAAAGGCGGCCACTTTCTAACACAAGACATAGAAGGAAAGTGGTACGATGTTGGAAATGCCCGTGCTCGTGAAAAGGTTGGTCACTCCCTTCGAGATCAAGTTACTACTCTTGGTAAAAGCAAGGGCGGTACGTCGATCCTTGAACAAGCCAAGGAGGTGCAAGCAAGACAGATGAAAACACCGCCTGCCTTGATATGCAGTGATAGTGAGGCCTTTGTCACAACGAGGGCGCCGTCTTCGGATACAGTCCTGCCAGCTAGGGTTTCGAGCTTGAGCTACATCGTATCTGGTCGTCAGTCTTGGATTGCAGAGGACATGACAATACCCGATCTTACTCAAGAATTGTCAAGGGAAGCTTTCTACAATAGCATTACAGACCTCGATCTACTCATCGACATTTGAGTGTTGTCTAACGGCATTAAAAGTCATACTACAATTTTGATATTAAAGTTCAAGTTTTGTATGCGAAAGCATCTAGACGTTCATAAAGACATACTTCGTGTCCAGGAACTCGGCTATACCTAGTGAGCTGCCTTCGCGCCCCAGTCCGCTCTCCTTGACGCCACCGAAAGGTGCATTCGCGTTACTAATGATGCCTTCATTCACTCCAACCATCCCGCATTCAAGCCTATATACGTGCAGCAGTAGATGATATATGGGTGAGATAAGGTTGTATTGACGCAGCTGTCGGTTCGGATCTCTCCACTACTTACTTTCGAGCGAAACGAAATGCGCGCTCCAAGTCTTTCGTGCAAAAGTACGCGGCCAATCCGACATTGGAGTCGTTGGCAAGAGCCAAAGCTTCCTCTTCAGTCTCAAACTTGTAAATAGCAGCAACTGGTCCAAAGGTTTCAGTCTTCCATATTCTCGAGTCGGGCGAAACGTTGATAAGGACTGTAGGGTCGTAAAAGTGTGGACCAAGGTTCGGCAATGGCGATCCGCCTGTTACGCACGTGGCACCTTCACGGACGGCTTCCCGAACCTTGTCGTCGATATCCTGGACTGCTTGCGACGTTATCAAGGGTCCCATACTCGTACCTTCATCCATCCCAGACCCAACTGCAATATCCTTGGCTCGTGCCACAAACTTGCTCACAAACTCGTCGTGGATAGCAGACGCCAAAAGTACGCGGTCTGCGCAGACACACGTTTGGCCAGCATTACGGAATTTCGATGCCATCAAGGCTGCCACCGCCTGATCAATGTTGGCATCGTCAAAGACAATAAAAGGAGCGTTACCGCCCAGCTCTAGCGTGAGTCGCTTCAAGGAATCGCTGCCGAGTTTCATTAGTAGCTTGCCGACTCTCGTGCTCCCTGTAAAGCTAATCTTTTGCACCAATGGATTGGTACAGATCTCGTTGCCGACCTCCTCTAGCGATTCAATGTCTACCGTACTAACGAATGAGACGGATTTTCAAGGTTGAAAGATTTTCATGGTTGAAAGTTAAGTGAGAGTCAATTTTTTTCATACAAAAGGCGTGTGTTGATGGATTCACTTACACGAGTTGCAAAACGCCTGGAGGAATCCCGGCTTGGTCGGCTAGTGTTTGCAAAGCAATGGCCGTAAGAGGAGTTCTCTCATTCGGTTTGACAATGGCGGTACATCCAGCAGCCAATGCTGGTCCAACATTGCGGGCTATCTATAGTGATACCAGAGAGAAGGAGGGAGAGAAAATTGTGAGAACAGTCTATATACTCGAATAACCTCGTCTCCAGAAAGTACGGTAGACTACGTAGTCTCTGTAGTCCATCCAATTGGTTCCGCGTATTTCCTCGCACGTACCATGGACAAGGGAAAGTTCCACGGTGTTATACTCGCGGTAACCCCGACAGCCTGCTGGATTGCCATTATCTGGCCCCGGGGTTTCCCGGTGTCAGCGTGTGCAAAGGGAGTCGGAACGAGAAAACCTCCACCCGCACCCGTCGGTCGAACGGCTTCCGCCGCGTAAAAGTCGAGAAACGAAGTGCCATAGGTAACTTCGCCCAGACTTTCTTTCAATGGCTTGCCAGATTCCATGGTCATGATTGTTGCAATATCGTTTTTGTTGTCTTGAATGAGTCGGGACCAGTCGTTTAGCAGCCTGGCTCGTTCTGCGGCCGTCGTGTCATCTCTCCATGATGCGAGCGCTTTGTGAGAGCGTTCGATACATGCGTTGGTGGCTTGTCGATCCATAGTAGGCACGACTCCAACGACCGTATCTGGCTTGGCGGGGTCTCGAACCTCGAATGTGGGAGCACTAAGGTCTACGCTTGGCAACAGCCGTGGGTTAAGAAGCAGAGAAGCGAGTGTGGACGGCGTTTCAGCAGTCGTCGACATACTCCTCACGGGCCGAGAAAGCCCCATTGCGAGAGTAACGACCGACTTTCTTACAAATCCATTACTGCTGCGAAATGCAACGAGCTGAGAGAGAAGCATGAGTGCCGGTAGGGTCCAGAGAGAAGAGAGATTGTTGAGAAGGCGGGAGCAGTTGCTCATGGTGGATCTTCGATTTCTGACTTAAGACTTTTTCAGATTTCTGGTGGCTTCTTTTTTCGTTCACGAGGATGACACTGATGTTGTAATGACGAAGGTGTGACATGTGTGATTGAAGAAAGATTCGGCTCTCTCCCTTGCCCTCCACGATTCAAGCTTGACTCCCATTTCGTTTTTGATTGATGTTCAAATCACAAGCCCAAGAGAAAAGGAGAGAGCAATAACAATACAAAGCACAAATGATGCCCAACAATCGTAGCCACGATGAATACAGCAGCTTATTGGACGCTGAAATCGTAGTCGAAGCCCAAGCCGCGTTACTGCAACAAAAAAAAGACGACGAATACGGAATAAGCGCGACGAAGAGTGCTGCGAAAGAAGCAGTCCCCACGAAAGACCCTGGAACACAGCGTCAAATGACTGGCGCTGCGGTAGCGGGAGGTTTGGCTGGATTTTGCTTGGTGGGTCCCGTTGTGGCCTTGGTGGCAGCAGGAGGTGCCGCTGTCATGGCCACGAGTCGAGGCACAGCGGGAGATGTCGCCCGAGCCAGTGGAGACTTGATGGCGTCGGCCGGAGACCGACTCAAGAAGATGGACCAAAAGCACCATGTGGTCGACAAGACATCTCGAGGAGTGGTGAATGGATGCCATTGGGTTTCACACAAGCTGCAGGTGAAACCTAGACCTGAAACGCAACTGACCATATAACGAGACTTGGAGCGGATAATGCTGGATAGATAACGCATAATGCGACTGTATATTTGAAGCAGCATTTAATAATTGCTATGATTACGACGTACTGTCTGTATCTACTACAGTATTCAGTTGGCTACTGCAGCACCTTGCAGATTCTTTTTAAGCTGCTCCATGAGTTCCTCTTCAATTCGGACAGCCTCCTTGAGCGCCTCTTGCGTGAATTTCTCGGCTTGGGCAACTTCTAGTTCCTGTTCGGCGTCAATGGTATCCGTGTCTGTTAATAACAACGATAGTTGCAGCGTTCGTATCAGACTGAGCAGGTGCGAGGTGGCGACACAAATGTTTTCGACTGCTAACTGGCACTGTAGCGAACTCATGCCAACGTCGGCTGCCAAGGGTGGTGGAGGAGGATCCTGCGACGATGTCATGTGTCCTCCTTTGGCTTTGATTATTATTATTAGTATGTATTATTAGTATTATTATTAAGAGAACGATATGGAGTCCGTGAGCATGATATTTCCAAGGCGAGAGTCCTCTCGTGCGGCTGGTGGCTGTACGGCTGTACGGTATAGTATAATATCGCTTACCTCTTGGATCAAGACGGCCTTCTTCCAGGGCTGAAATGGACGAAGCAGCCTTAAGCAAGTTGGCATACTGTGTGGAAAGTCGATTGCACGTGGCGTTGAGTGATTCGGACCATTTCTCTGCCGGTGTAGCGTCTGCTTCGATGCGCTCCATGGTGATAATGGTCCTTAAGGTTTTGCTTTTGTTGTTGAAAGTGGTGTCGCGGTTGTCCGGCGGGTAGAAGAAATTTGCGTGCGAAATATTCCGTGACTGCAGCAGGCGGGCGGGACCCATCAAAGGATCGCGTGTTCATTATGTTTGTCTTCGAAGATCCTCTTGTTGACACACTTCACAACTTGACACTTGACATTGACACCACTTCATCCTACACTGAGTAAGTTGCGTCAAGAAGTGCCGATATCCTTTGGCGTTCCTAGCTTTGCCTGTCTGCCTGCCTGCCAATCGCATATTATTTCTGCAAGGAGAGAGATGAGGATCCATCTGGGGGCACCTTTGTGGGTTGTCGGGGCGACTCTTTTCGGCTTTTTGCTAGAGACTGCAGCCTTTGTACCGCCATTCAACTCGCATCGTCGCCGGGGAGACGGTGGAATCGGTGCCCATCGTCACGGAATCGCCGGAGGATCATCCTTTGGTCCTCCCAAGACGCCACACGGGGACTCTTCATGGCAAGGCTCGGCCAGCAGTAACAACAACAATTACGACCTTATGGTGCAACCTCTTGTGGAACTTTTCGGGGCCGAGAACGAAACGGCGCAAGAAGACCTCGACTACTACTCGAGCGTCCGTGGAGGCAGTAATAACGCTCAAAAGACGGCAGGCAATGTGGTGAAAGGGTCGCAAGCCACCATTTCTTCAACCACTAGTTATTGGAAGGGATCGCTCCAGTCCATGACAAAAACGGTAACCAAGCCGTTCCAGTCGGTAAAAACAAGAGTATTGTTGCTCTTCCGGAGCAAGACGCAACAACAAGAAGAAGCTCTCATGCAGCAGTTGAAAACCATGCCAGTCAAACGAGTGGAGGTCGACTCGTCCGTGCTTCCCGCAGAGGTTGTGCAACTAGCAGCTCGACGTTCCGGAGTCCTTGGTAGCCCGCTTCGCAACGATAATGTCAATGACTTTGCCAAGGCCCTCAAGGTTTGGTATTCTCGCAAGGGATACATTCTACACGCCGTCACGGGTGCCACACTTCAAGCAGACACTGCAACAGCGCAAATTGCGGTACAAGAGCCGCGCATTAGTCGAGCCCCCGTCGAAATTACCTTTTGCAAGGAAATGGTCGTGGACGACGAGACGGGAGACCTTGTCACCTTCAAACAGTACAAGGAGAAGCGCGTTACGCGAAAGACATTTGGACACGACCGCATTGAAAAGCAAAATCTCAACACGACCTACGTACAAACGGTTGGTCGAACCAAGCCTTCCAGGATTGCGTCCGCTATGCAATTGTCACCGGGTCGACCCTTTCGGTGGGACAGCAGTCGCTGGCGACAGATTTCGGGTAGCGGTATCTTTGGTCGCATTTTGAAAGCATCTCCTGAATCCATGCGAGACGGTACCGTGCAATTGCATATTTACGCCACGGAAGCTCCAGCCCGTCACCTGGAGTATGGTCTGGCCAAATCGCTGTATACCAATGGTTGGGAAGGAGAGCTGGATTTTGAGCATCAGAATCTGTTGGGTGGCGGTGAATCGTTGGGACTGACGGTTCGTCGGGGAACCAAAGATGCCGAACCCAGTATACGTTTGCGTTATGCTGACGATAACTTTGGTTTGGAAGGAGGATACGACGTTGAAGTTTTTAGTGACTACATTGGTGACCAGCCGGATGAAGCTCAGCAAGGCGATCAACCACCAGACTATGATCACGACGCTTTGCTGGATCGCAGAGGCGCAACTGTTCATCTTCGGAATCCAATTTCTTCGAACGTCATGCGTAATAGTGCGGCTAGTGCCTCGTTGGAACGCACGGCTACAAAGACTGGTCTTCACGAAAACATTGGAAGTGCATCATTCAGTGTCGGGCCCTTTGTAAAGCAGCTTCCATTCGATGCGAGATCCAACATTGGTGCAAAGATCACTGCTGGTACCCGACTACCAGATCCTCTTTCTTTTGGTGGCGGTAGTGGTGACAAATTCTTGGTTACCAGTCTCAAGCTCAAGCCATACTCTTCGGTTACAGCAACTACCAAGCAGATCTTGCCTCTGGGTTCGACAGCCTCCTCTTCGGTCCGGAGACCACTGGTTTTAGCCTTGCGGCATTCCGTCACCACGTCCACTCCCAGTCTGCCGCGGCACGAAGCTCGAGCTTTGGGAAATGTCAATAACATTCGTGGAGATGCTGTCAATGGGCGTATCTCGCACGCTCTTGTGGGAACGACAGAGCTACGCATACCCATTCAAATTCCATCAATAATCAAGACACGACAAGACGCGGGTCTTGTTGTCTTTGGAGACTGGCTTGTTGCTGCGAAGGACTCTCAATTTGCCTTTTACCGAAAGTCGTGCATTGGAGTCGGATTGAGAAAGAGTGTACAGGGAATACCCCTCAAGTGCGATGTGAGCTTTTCTCAAGAAGGCAAGCTAAAGACAATGTTTGGTCTGGGGGGCGATTTCGATATCTGAAGAGCGCTCTACGACTTAGGGACTAGCCAGTAGATAACAGATAGCGTCTAGCTAAGGTGCCAATGTATGCACATCTACTTTAGGTATCATCAGAGTCTAAGACTTTTTACAGAGACAACAGTATTTTTGTTCACGCGCAAAATAGGCCGACCTGAGACCTGAATGGCACCATCTGCTCTCCCATACCTTTCACCAACGATAAACGTGCAGCTTGCTATGTAGTCTACCATTCCGCCAATGAC
>Ga0307981_1001199_pt1 | contig 23858 bp, 20 predicted proteins | sample OrgLakmetagen987_FD_201849 | JGI IMG/M metagenome (GOLD analysis project Ga0307981, IMG submission 201849) | Saline water microbial communities from Organic Lake, Antarctica - #987 | ecosystem: Environmental > Aquatic > Non-marine Saline and Alkaline > Saline | place: Antarctica: Organic Lake... | reverse complement strand
TCACAACTGAAGAGGCTAATGCAGCCGAGACAGTAAGCAGCGGTGGAGATGAAGTGAGCGGGTTCGACGAGATGGATGCCAAGGTCATTGTGCCTGCAACGGCTTCACCAGCTTCGGTTTACGATACCGTGGAAGCTTCCATTAAGTACCAGTCTTATGTTCGCCGACAATATAAGGACATGGAGAGTTGGCGACGGGCGCAAGGTCAGCGCATTCCTCCCGATGTTGTGTACGATCACGGCTCGCTTCCGACGCTGAGTTTGGAGGAGCTGGAAAAGCTTAACGTCAATCGGCCCAACACCTTTGCCGAAGCATCGCAGATTAGTGGTATTACTCCACAGAGTCTCGTGTATCTCTATCATCACGTGCAGCGACGAAACAAGCAACGAGACGGTCGAGCGGCTCGACCACCGGCCAAACAAATTCTACAATGATAGATTATATTTCGATTGATTCAAATATATATTATGTAGTTCCCCCATTGTTAATGCTAAAAGTGATAGTGTGCGGCGTCGCAGTCTAGCTGCATATAGCTCTTAAAAGCCAGCTTGGACAAGACGGTCCACCATTTCCGTTTTCTTTCCCAACGGCGACAACCGCTTGGTCGCCAGGAGCGCCTTGATTTGATCGTTCTTGAACCCAGCGGCAACCTGTCTGTACTCCTTTGCAACGGAAACAATCAGGTCCGCCTTGTTGCCACTCGTCTTGATTCCAAAACCACGGCTAATCATCTTGAGGTGTTGGACTGTCAGCACTTCGTAACTGTCCAAATATTGCAAAGCGTTGCGGCCACTCTTGGGAGGCGAACGACACTTGCGACCCGCCAGGTTGTTGACACGCTTGTGTTCCGACAAGAAGCGTTTGAGCACCCAATACTTTGTGAGATTCTTCATTTCGTTGCCAGAAGACGACTCCGTCTTGATACTTTTAGTTCCAGTATAAATCGAGCCGTCTTGTTTCTGGACAGTCGCAGAGGCAGCGCGATTCGAGGCACCCCAGACGCTCATCATGACCAGCAGCGCAACCATGCCTTTCATGATTATGTATTGCACGGTATCCTGAATAGATTGGGCAGTCACAAAAAGACGATCGACCAACGAGGCCTTGATGGGTGTCTCGATGACGGGTTCCTTGGGTGCGACCGCCGGCGCCTCTGAAAACCTCGCCGCCAGCAAGGACTCGACCATGCGTGCGGCAGTGGCACTCGCAAACGTAGCAGCATCCACGTCGAGTACAAAATCTTCGCCGACGCTCTTCTCTTTCGTGAAAAACGTCTTGGCCACCGCGTCCTTCGGGACCGACGGTCCCACGACACGCATGTGGCGAGTGGGAACGACTGGAACGGTCGGCATGTTGGTCTTCTTGTTCGTGAAGGCAATGGCCATCACGGCGGTCATGGCCAGTGCGGTCGCCAGCAAGAACCAACCATTTTGTTGCCAGATATTCGTGTTCTTGTCTTGTGTTGATGGTGGCTGCTGTGCGTTCACTGGGACCGGAAAATTACCACCTTGCTCCTGCAAAGCCTGACACGTGTCCGCAACAGTAGCAGGCGCAATGGCTGGATCCGTAGCGCCAGTAGTAAAGATAGGAGGTGGAGTAGGCGTCGGCGGCTGCTCGAGAAAGACATGTTCGACAGCGGCCTCGTTATTCCCAAGATCCGTTTCCGACGTGACGGTCGTGTCGGGAAGCCACTCGACAGTAGGTTCATTCTTGTCCTCATTGTCGGAACAGACTGTTTGTGCCTCCAATCGTGCCCGCTTGTTGGAAACACGCAAGGGTGTACCGGGCGGCGAAAACAGGTCGGGTGCATTGTCATTGTCGAGTAGCATCAAGTCATCTTGCTCGTCCGACAGAGACAGCGCATCCTGCGCGTGAAAGGAAAGATCGTCGGACGGAGACGAGGCCAAGGAAGAATTCGCAGGAGACTGCGTGGGATCCGACTCGATCACGGCTACTCCTTTCGTATCTGTGGGACAAAATACGTTGCAAGTCTCCGTTTCTGCGGCTGCCGTGGCAATGGGATCGACCAGCTGCGCTGGCTCTTCTTTCGTGGTGACAGCAGTAGGTTCTTGCACATTATCGTACGAGAGCTTTTCGCTGGTGAACAAGTGCTCGGGCATTTCCCACTGCATGGTAGCGTCACTGGCGGTGGGATCGTTGCTGTTACTGCTGTTGATGGAGGAAGTAGCAGCAGCATCAGCATCCGCAGTAGAAGCTGGAGGATCGATCTTCATGGCGGACTTGGTGGCAAAGTGAAACATGATGGTAATATGGAGACGACGCTCGATAGATTATGAGAGCAAAGCGCACTTTTTATGCGTTCGTTCAGCGATTCTCTGCAAAACTAAGATGCAACGGAACCGTGGGATTGCTTCTGTTAGCTAGTTACGCTGTACGAGGTCATGGCAAAGCAACGACGGCCGTTGGTTTCCGTTTCATGATCCGTTTCATGGTCGTTCCGCGTTCTGCGAGGCACACACAACGAAGAATTTCGGATTTTGGCGGGAATCGATTTCGGATTTTGGCGGGAATTGATTTACATAGGGATCAAATTTTCCAACGGACAGTAATTTTGTCGCGGAATAAACAAAGTAAAGAGGTGCTCCAAGACGAAAGACAATGGCCACTTCACTCTTTACGTCTACGGTATATTACAGATAGCTCACACGGTGCCGTCGTCATCGCCTGTATATATACCGTGGACGGCTCGATGAAGCCATCATCCAGAGGAGGCTCCTCGTCGTCATCGTCTGCTTCGTCGTGGTGCTGCAAAGGCAACCGCGTCCACGCGTTTCTGTTGCTGCCCGTCGCCTTGGCCGTTCTCAGCCTCGTGCAAGTTACCCATTTGGAACCCACAGACAATTCTTCTTTGGATAAATTGTTTTTGCCACCAGTTCGCCTCCACTCCCCTAATATTGTATGGCTGGCCAGTTATCCCAATTCGGGCACGTCCTACACCATGACCCTGGTGGAGCGCGCCTCCAATCGCTCGACAGCAACCAACTATGGCGTCGAAGTCACGGACAAACGCGGCGTTTCTTTGCCCGTGCACCCGACTCACCCCGAAGGACCCTATTGGGAAGGTTTGAGCGGGAAATTGGGAACCGTCCGGCACTTGCCCACGGCCCACGTTCTCACTAAAACACACTGTGGCGGTCGCTGCGTACATTGTGGACCCGACGAGTACCTTACCTCCACGACCGAGTTCTTGGACGCGTGTGCTCGAACTTCGGCACGCGTCCAATCCAGCCACCGGCGGATCGAAGGCCGCATGAGCCCCCGCCGAGTCTCGCGCATGGTGCACTTGATTCGCAACCCCATGCACAATACCGTGGCGCGCTTTCATTTGGAACGGCGACATTTGGTGGAAAAAGACGCTGCGTTTACCGTCCAGGATGCTATCCCCAATAACGCCACGGGGTTTTCCAAGTGGTGTCGCCAACTCGACGACGAGTACGCTGCCGCGGAAGCTGTCATGTTTGACGCTGAAACATTACTTTTGCTTCAAGCCGTGCCGTGCCGGGGCGAATTCTTCAAGTACGCGCAGTGGCACAATGCCGTGCGCGACATGGTGCCGCTCATGCACGACAGCGACAGCGAGACTGCTTTATTGCCAGTCTTGACGATTCACTATGAAGACTATCAAGACAATTTCAATGCCACGGTAGACAGTCTCTTTCAGTTTTTGGAATTAACGGTGCAAGGCAAGGTCCGGCCCTTTCGTGCGTTGCCCGATTATTCAGACCATTATACGCCGGCAAACGTCGCTGCGATTGAGGCCTTGCTTCGGCACGTGGCTTCGCCACATACGTGGGAGATGCTTGAGCGTTATTTTCCGTAAACAAATACAAGAGCGCAAGTAATGTACTGTTGGTACTGTAGATAGTCCAATCACCAACGTTTGGCTGCATTGTCGACCAGGTTGTTTTCGCCGTCTCGTTGCACCGTCTTTTGTGCACGCGCTTGCGACTGTGTTGCTATACCGAACGACAATCCGATGCATGGTATAGCTAGTATTCTACAATGGTTGTACCCCAACCCGGCCGGCAAGCCAATCATCAAGTTTAACATCTCTCTCTCTACTACATAATACAAAGTAGTCTAGTCTAGCCAGCCGATGATAATTGACGACACAACATCGCTTACGCAACCTGCTCTTGTGAACCCTGGAGACTCGCCATGAACTTTTCGTTGTCAATCTCATTCTCGCTATCGTTTCTCACATGGATATTGGACGGGTTCAACAGGTCCCTTTTGAAATTCTTTTTCACGTCCGACACCGGTCCACTCTTAATCAAGGTGCCACCCGAGAAAATAACTCGTCGAGCAGGAACCGACCCAAAGTTAACATCCATACTATCACCGAGCTGATGGATGAATTTTAGCAACTCGCCCTTGTCGCGAAGGATACGGCCTGCATCTTGCCAGCTATTGCGATGACGGAGTCCAATACGACAAAATACTTGTTCCATGTCAGCGTCGAACCTGTCGTAACGCCACAGAATCATGCAATCCCAGATTCGAGGATGTTCGGCAATGTACTTTTCAATAGACGAGACAAAGAGAGCAGCGTTTTCATCCTCCAGCAATTTAATGTGGAGGAGCAGATCAAACAAAACGATTGCGTTGGGTGATCGATTGCAATTCACGATACGACTGGCAGCAAGAGTTCCATTGCTGACTGTCGCTACCTCGTTGGTCTGTCCGTAGCGCAACGTTGTCGCATACAGATTGATATCTGATTCAAAAGAAGAGAGGTAGAGAGGTCAGACGCCAGGGGGGTATACACCGACTGGTTTTGCAAGAGCCATTGTACACATCTTCTCACCTTCTACAAACCAAGAGCAACCTACGCCTGGATTCACTGCTCCATCAGAACTCGACAAGACGATCCTGTCACCAAGATCGTATGGCCTCCTCACAGAAATCAAGAGCATACCCTATTACAATACCCGAAAAAATCAAAGCATGAGACAACGTGCAAGAGACTGGTCAGTTTCCGAAAGACCTCCAGCACGGCTTACCTCAATATATTTGGACGCTGAAGCACCCATCGCGAACGAGAAGGAGACGAGCAACGTGCTCATTGACACCAATAGAGGCCACGGATTAAAATTCAACATGGTCAAGATAACCAGAAAGAGAACGAACGCAAAGAGACTGTCAAACTGCCATTCCAAGATATGGTCAATCACCGACGCGTTACCCACCGAGGCACGAAAATATCTCAGCTTCTTGTAGAGAGTATCGCAAGATTGCAGAAAAGCAAGAAGCGGCAGTTGGTTGTAGCGGTCAGGTCTGAAGAGTCGTTTCAAAGCTACCTGCTTGGGAACGATTTCATTGCCATCTTCGTCCTGCGCCAACATACTCAACACCTCATTGGACAGGACGTCGATGTCGGGTGTCAGCTTCAAGAGCCGATAGTAAACGCTGTGGGCGGACGCGATACACTCGTCACGCGTCGTGGCCGGTCCGAACGATTCTCCAAAAGGGTGAGACTCATCCATGTACGAGAGCGCACGGCGAAACTTTAGAATGTCATGAATGGCCGATCCATCTGAAGCTTTGTCCAGCTTGTTGACTGGCTCCTCCCAACGATCAAGCAGATCCTTCACACGGAAACTGCCACTGGCGGTTCTCGAGAGCGCGGGTCTTCCGAAGGAATCCATGCGTCCGAGCGATGTAGCATTATTGGACGACGAATTGCTCTCAGCATCGGGATCTTTACTATCATCATCGTTGCCACCAGGAAGACTGTCGGAAGCACCATAATCCTCTTCAGCAAACCACTTGACCGACCCAATACCTTTACTAAGTGAAGGCTTTGGTTTGTGGCGGAAACTTTCGTTCGCCTGCAGATGATCGGCTTCTTCGGCTAGATCTGCGACTTCCGATAACAAAACACTTTCTTTCAAGATCTTTTCCAATCTCGGTTTGAATTCAGCTGGCAGAATATAGAAAAGGAAGAATGGGTTTAGACGAAGAAACCCGACAACAAGCGAACGAATGAGCGAAACACCAAGTATCACGTACCAAACGTCCGCCGACCAAAGTACACGGCCACAATCGTTCGCTTGAAACTGGCCGCGACACCAGCCAAGAGCATGCTGAGAAGGACTCTCAGATACAACTCCGACGACAAAATATAACTTCCAGAGTTGGCCTCGGAGTAAATATCAATACCCGCCCAAAAGAGCCAGTGCGACTGAAACTTGTCGTTTCCGTGAAGGAGAAACAAATCCCATGTGGCCCAAGCACCCAACATAAAAGGCCAGCCCTTGGCTTGAATCGCTAGTAGCGTCAAATACGGTCCAAACAAGGTCACGGCCAATCTGGAACCCAAGGCACAGCAATCAATCACCAACCACTCGGTCACTCTGGCCAGTTCCAACGTCAATAGGTGCCGGCCGATAAAGTTGAACCACCACGAGACGGTTGCGGTACCCGGCATAAAATCAAGTTCGGGATTACCAAAGTAATAATACAACAGCCACGCTGAACCAAAGAGCGGCAGACTCATCCAAAAAAAGTAGGCTGCCCTTAGCACTCGGACAAGCCACATCAAGTTGTCAACGGGGTTGCAACAAGAGCGAAGGACGCGTCGCATCTTGCGCCACAAGCGGCGCGACCGACGGCGCGTGCGGCGAATCTCCTGCACCGTCGCGGATCCGTAATTCTGTTGCCGCTGCGAATCATCGTGATCGCCCAGCAAGGCGTCACCCCCGATCAATGGCAGATTCTCGTGACTGGCCGATGGTGTCATATTGAGAGAATCGGCCGAATTAAGAGAGGCATCGTCGTCATCAAAGAGCTTTTCGACTTTCATGGCACCAGCAATGAGTCGATCTGTGCTGGAGTCTTCCACAGCAAAGGTCGACGTGCTCTGGTCAATCGTCGCTTCACCAACACCGGAGAAAAATCCATCGTCCTCCGTGTTGGCCGCCTGCACCGCTGCCGCCGCCATGGAACCCGCCGGTGCGCTGGTATCCGTCGCAGCAAACGCATCTTCTCGAATGCTGGACAATAGCGTTTGCGCCGAACTGGGCACTCGCTTGTGCTTGCGCTTCATAGCTTGAGTCGCCAAGGCTTCGGCCGTGCGTTGATTCAACAAAATATTGCGAACCACACTTTTTAGTCGCGGTTTCTGAGATTGGGCCGCCGCGGCAGATGCTTGTTCATCGGCTTCATCCTGCGCCGCATCACCATAGACGCTGTACATTTTGTCAAACGTGACATTACCGCCCAACAAGGGACGTTCGCCAGCGACTGCGGTACGAAAGTTATCACCCGACATAGTGCGGGCGTGTCCGCGACGGCCTTCAATGTTCTTCAAGAGCTCCGTCTCGGCCGTGGAGCCACCCATATCGGCGGACGTGTAAGCCCGTCTCTTGGCATTCGCGTGTTCGCCGGAGGCCCTGTTCTTGTCGCTACCGCTACTTTGATCGCTGCCTTTCCGAAAGGGCGTCGACATGGTCGAGTTGCTCCTCGCGTGTATACCTCTTGTACTATACTAAGGTGCTCACTGCTCGCTCACTGCTCCCTACCTGAACAAAATACTCCTCTTTTACCAGCTCTTTGCTCTCTACTAGTAGCTAACTCGCACTACCGCGCTAGGACTTCCAGGTACGTACGACACTGCTATCACTTGTACCTCACGTTCTTTGTCCTGCTCTCGTCCACCAGTACATGAGAATGAGTGCGTGGTTCGAAGGCAGGACCTCTCAAGATGATGCTCGAGAAGGAAAAGGAAACGAAAGAATGCTTTTCCCCGCCACATTTCACAACAGGAGATAGAATACGGCGCTTCTCTATCGCAAAAAGGTGCCTTTTTCTAATATGCACTACGGTAACTTCAGAGCTACCGTCCGTGTACTGTAGGAAAGTATAGTTTAGTTTGCTTCGATGGAGGATGTGCTGATCTAGAGTTTACAGCAGATATCTAATCCACGTAGTCGTCAATTCATGACAAACGGCTTGACTCATGGCTAGCAGTAGAAGAGAAAGTCGGGAGCAGAAGCAAGCAGCCACCATTGCCGCCGCCTCTAGAGGCAGGCTCCTCCTCTAGTAGTACTACTAGCTAAGAAGTACTGTACTAGCATATCACGGCTGACATTCTCTCCACAACGTAGTCTACTACTAGCTAGTAGCTCGGAAATATCAGGGTAATGCTCTAATATCTGAGACTATACGTAACAAAATATCCTAACGAGTATGTACTCTTTAGTAGTGAAGGTAACCATCAAACGATTGTGATGAGGCTGGAGGGCGTCGGACCGATGGTACTACCGGGACTATATCATCCTCGGATCCGTCCATTGATCTGCTACGCCTAGCTCTGGATCGCCTCGGAGGAGTTACAGCACTGGGAACTGCATCTTCGTCAACGGATCTCGATGGCGCACGTGGGCTCGGTATCGGTATATCATCGGGTTGATCCAAGGACATGCTTCGGCTAGCTCTGTATCGTCTCAGTGCTTTCCCACTAAGAACCCCGTCGAACGATTTCGATGGGGTTGGAGGGCGTCGGACCGGTATATCATCCTCGGATCCGTCCATTGACTTACTACGCCTAGCTCTCGATCGCATTGGAGGAGTTACAGCACTGGGGACACCAGTAGCCCCTTCGTTGACGGATCTCGATGGAGCAGAAGGGATTGGTACCAGTACATTATCGGATCGAGCCAGGGACATGCTTTGATTAGCTCTGAATCGTCTCAGTGCTTTCCCACTAAAAGCCCCGTCGAACGACTTCGATGGGGTTGGCGGGCGTCGGACCGGTATATCATCCTCGGATCCATCGATTGATTTACTACGCCTAGCTCTGGATGGCCTCGGAGGAGATACAGCACTGCAGACACCCGAAGCATTTTCGTCAACGGATCTCGCTGAAGAAGGGCTTGGGAATGGAATTTCATTGAGAGAAGCGTGAATGGATGGGCTTCGACGAGATTTCCCTAGTGTCATTGGTGCCACATTAAGCGAACCTTCAATCGACCGCGATGGTGATGGAGTGTTTCTGACAAAACTGAATCTAGATGAAACAGGCGGATCAGGACGCCAGGCGAGAGCATTAGCGGGGCTAACCACGGGCGGCCTTCGATCGGATCTGGTTTTCATGGGTGGTGTTTTAGGTTGCCGTGTAGGAATTTCGCCTTCATTTTTCAGCGAAAAGCTTGGGCTTTGACGGGGCGTCAAGGGAGTTACTGTATTGAGGCAGCCGTCATATGATCTTGACGGTGGCGGAGGGTGCCGACCTGGGACACTGGAACCATTATCTGCATCAGTTCTAGACCGAGTCCGCGTTGGTGACGCATCATACTGCGAAGCAACAAATGATTGAATCGTTCCAGGAGGCTGCCAAGCCGGACTATCGAAGCCGTCGAATGATTGACTTGGACCATAACGCCCATGCAGTGCTCCATTTAGGGGGGCAACGGATGATCTTGTTGGGGTAGGAGGGCGCCTGCTATCAGCACCGTCGACAAATGATGGACTTCGAAGGAGTGCCCACGGTGGGGCTTCCTCGACGGATACCAAAGAGCTGGTTGGATCCCGAGAGCTGACATCGTTGGTGACAACATCGCCATCAAAGGAAGGATGACGAACGGGTTTCCGTGGTGGATCTGCAACAAGAAAACCTTCAAACGATTTTGTCGGCCCTGGAGCTCGCTGGACGGGGACGTCGTCGTAACTATCGAACGACTTACTTCGACTTGACTCCATATTGTAAGCTACATGAACGGAATGGTTAGGGGTGTGCTTGGGATCACTGACCGAGGTACTGGTAGAAGTCTGATCGGTGGCTATCATACTCTCCACGTCCCACCCGATCTTGCTTTTTGGAAGCTCATTTTGCTTGCTCTTCCGACGGATGCTTCGTCGTCGCCATTGGATGATTAGAAACACCGCCACAACTCCAGCGACGGTGGCACCAACCATGACGATAATATTGGCGCTGGACTCCACCGGTGGTACGCCTCGGATGGTAGCCTTGGCGAGTGGCGCTGCGAGTATAAAGGATACTCCTTCGACCAGACGGCGATCGTTCTTCGACAGACTGGAATGCTGAAAGGTGGTGGGAACTCTTAAGAATCTTTGGCGTGTACGATCCGAGGGTTTCCCAAAGGCCACGATCGCGATACCTGCGGTATAGTTGAACAATTCGGTCGTAAGTGCAGTTTTGACGTTGCAAATACCCGCCTGGCATACCTTTTCTGTCAAGCCATCAGCAACGCCGCTACTGATAAATTCCGAACGAGAGACAGTAAGATCCTCTTGTTGTTGCACCAACTCAGCCGAGAAGATGTCCGTGACGTAGACGTCCGTGACGTAGAAACTTGGGAGAACATAGAGAGGGTCAATCTCGACACAGAAATGTACTGCATCACCCTGTGAGATCTCAGATGGAGTGGCCAGCTTGGAGCCAGATAAATCGCAGTAATATGCAATTACAGGTAAATCGAAAGTAACGCTGACATCGAACTCAAGACTCTCTTGATTGTCTTGCTTAGAATTGAAACCAGTGCCTTTCACCTTTGCAATCTTGACCAGGTCGAAACTATTCGTTAGGTCGATTTCGATCTCAACCACGGTCTCATACGAACTAACAACTTCGGTTGCGTCGCCTGTCTGGAGCCTCCGAGAAGGCTCTATCCTTGACACGAAGTCGAGACGGAGGCAGAAACCAATGAGATCTTTCGTAGCATTTTCCCGTGCAGGAAAATAGTATTCGGAGGAAAGAATCACGCTTTCGTCAATGATGACTTCCACCGAGACTTCTCGGGCGACACTAACGTCAGTCTTGCTGGAAAGGGCGCCAGATGCTGATAGCGTTTCACAATCCTCTAACAAGATGGTAACGACAAAGCTTCTTCCTTCGCTCAACGGTGGCACACTAAACTTGAAGAAGATTTCCTCTTTCCCAGTATCTTTATCGACTGCAATCTGAGGAAACCCACTGCGAGGTAAGATGATTAGTGTGCCTGCGATCCCCGTCAGCTCGAAACCAACCCTGAAATCCACGCTCACTGTGACGATCGTCTCGTGAAAATTTACAGAGCTGCTGCCCAGATAGTACTCGACGCGCAGGCACAGACGAATGGTTGCGATTGTGTTATTTACTGGTGAGTAGTACTCCGAATCTGTGATCTTGCCTTGATCAATATCGAGGAGAACCGTGAGCTCTTGGTCCACGCTACTGTCGAGTGTGCTGGTAATAGCGCCGGATGCTGCTATCGTTTCACAGTCTTGTTGAAATACGGTGACCACAAATGTCTTGCCTTCGTATAGCGGCGAGGTGTCGTACTTGAAGACTATTTCCTGGTCGGTTGTAGAGTCGCTAAAGGCAATACGTGGATAGCCTTCTTGAGGCGCAATACCCCAGTCTAATTTTCCTAGCGCTCGCGCTGCCGAGTCGACAGCAGGCGACTCCACGGCAAAGACCTCCTCCTTCTTAAAGACCAAATGCTTGGTGTTTGCATCGTCGTTGAATGGAATCAAAGCAGGACCCCCATCGTGCGTAACGTCCCACCCAAAGAGGGGGCCAAGCTCTTCTTGTGTTGTCGCATGGCTGCGGAAATGCCGAACGCCGAACGAAATAAACAGAACAAGTGCGGTTGCGGCAGGGGTGTTGAAAAGCCTCCCTATCATCATGGTGAATTCTGTGACTCTGATTTCTTGCTTGTTCTTTTTTGCAATGCCGATGAAAGTGAAGATGAAAAGGCAACAAGCGTATTTACGAATTGAAAGCTCCCTGGTAATGAACTTCGCTGAACCCAGTCAAGAGGCTATAGATGTTCCTATGGCAGGGTCATAGTCATGCCGTAACATTTATACTGTAGAGCGAGGAAACGGTCATTATGTGTTTTCTATTAAAAGTGAGTCATCGACTTCGCCGGACCTCTTGATCATGAAGAAGATGACGAACCCGTCGAGCTTCGCGTTCGTTTTCCCCTTCGAAACAAGAAACGGGGAGGAATGCATGGGTGTCCGCGAAATTTCACACCTGGTGGTCGCACGCACGTCGCCAGATCCGCCATACTACCACCAGTACTGCTCGTTGTTGGTTCTGGGTTTCTGGGTTCTGGATAAATGCTACTAAAGTACCACGAAAAACAAGAAACAAGCAAGACTCGCCCGCGGTATAGCTGTGGTAGCCGTCGCTCCCAATCTGAGCAGTAGGAGCAAGGAAAGTCGTCGAGGTTGCTTGATGGTATCGGTTCAATAAAGGAGGAATGAATCAGCAAGAGAGGAGCAACGGCAACTATTGCGTGAAGCGCTGCTTGTAGTAGCAGCTCGACCAAGGAGCAAGTCGTTCTACTTCTTGCGTGTTGGCATCGTAGCCTTTAGAGTTGCTTTACTAGACCAGTTGCGGAGACAACAACAAGATACTACTCCTGCCTGCTACCCAACACCTGCGTGTCGCCTGAAGTTGCCCCGAGAAGATCTTGGGTCAAGTCCAGCAAGGTGTGTAACCACCACCAACGAGGAGGATAAATGAGAAACAAGACCGCAACTGCTAGTTAGACTACTCGTACTACTTACGTAGCCTGACTGACTGATGCCTCCTTACGATTCTGAATACAGTTGTACGACAATTAGACTAGACTGGTTGGGTCAACTTTTCCAGTCCCGCATCAGCCTTTTTCATTATGAGTCAGCGACGACTTTCTGTGTCTGGATCTTTTCGGCATTTGGCATCATCGATCATCATCATCATTATCAATATTATACCATAAAACATTACATCCACAAGCCACAAGAGAGAGCATACGAAACGGTACACAGCCTACCGGTATGCAAAGAGACCAGAGAGAGACCATGATGAGTTGCAAGGAGGGGCTACGTTGTACAAGACGTACAGCAGTCCATACCGTAAGGCCGTTCTCTATCAACAGCCCCAAGACAATGTGGAGGTCGAGAACGAGAACGAACAAGGCCGTATCGATCTTTGCCCTGTTTACTGGTAGCCGAAAACAGTTCGGTGCGCAGGCCTTTGCACCTACTTGTACGAGTATTAGTACTCGTAGTTACCAACAACAACAACACCAACAGCACGTTCGCTTCTACTCTTCGTCTACTGCTCTCGCAATGAGCGACGGCAAACTGCCAACGTCGTCCGACTTTCTCAAAATGTTCGTCCAAGACGCACCCTTATTGGACGTTCGCGCACCAATCGAATTCGAAAAGGGAGCCTTCCCCAACAGCGTCAATGTCCCCATACTCGATGACGAACAACGGGCTCTAGTGGGAACATGCTACAAAGAAAACGGTCCAGAGGCGGCCATGAGCTTGGGCCGACAGCTCATTACACCCTTGCGAGAACAACGCGTCGCAGCATGGAGACAGCACGCCGAGGCTAACCCCAATGGCTTCATGTATTGCTTTCGGGGCGGATCTAGGTCCCAAATTGCGCAGCAGGGTCTTCACGACGAGGCCAGTTTGGATTACCCCTTGGTCACCGGCGGCTACAAGGCCATGCGCACATTTTTGATGGAGGAAATGGAAAAGACTGTGGAGCAACTTCCCATGGTCATGGTTGGTGGTCGCACCGCCTCTGGTAAGACACATTTGCTTCTCAAACTGGACCGCCACGTCGATTTGGAGGGCTTGGCGAACCACCGAGGATCTAGCTTCGGAGGCGTGGTGACCCCGCAGCCGACGCAAATCAATTTCGAAAACAGCTTGTCGATTGCGTTTCTCAAGCTCCGCGAGACGGGGCAAAAACTCCCAGTCTTTATTGAAGATGAAGGCCGCCGCATTGGAGACAGACTATTGCCAATGAGCATGCACTTGGCCATGGAGAAGCATTACCCTCTGGTTCTGCTCGATACCCCAATGGAGGAGCGGGTGCAAACGTGCATTGCGGACTATGTCACTGACATTTTCCCCTTGTTTCAACAACAGTACGGAAATGACGCCCACCAGCAGTTCCGCCACAAGAATATCGACAGCCTCTTTCGCATCAAGAAGCGTTTGGGAGTCGAACGGCACAACGTGCTTTTGGAACAGGTTACGCAAGCCTTGGATCTGTACGAAGAAACCGGTGATGAATCTGGGTTCTACCAGCCAACCGAATCGGTATTGAGGGACTTTTACGACCCAATGTACGATTATCAGGCTACACAGAGAGAGGGAGAGGTGCTGTTTCGGGGCGACCAAGACGCCATTATCGAGTGGGCAAAAGGGTATCTCGCAAGCTGTTCAGATTAGAACCCCGTGTAGCCGCTATATCTTTTCTATATTCCAGCTATGGTAACGTTCTCGCAGTGTCGTTTGGTTAAAATAACTAAGAGGAAGACTCGACGAAAGAAACGCCCCATTCTGTCATACTGTGCGCTATGTACGACTAGGCTCTACACAAGAAGAAATGGGTGCCAACAGAGACGATAGTATCTGCGGTTTCTCCGATCCGGCAGGGTGCGGATATTGGACCATAAGCGTGAAAAGTGGACGAAGAGAGCATCTACACGCGGTGTGGTACCGGTACAGTAGCAAACTAGTGTGTAGCAACGAGTCGTATGACCCTCGAGAGTATAACCTGCACAGTTCACGCTCCCCAAAGCTATAGAATAGGGACATGCGCTACACAACGGGACAGATAGACCAAGCGATTCCAACACAACACTTGAATCTTGCCAGGTATTGCCTTTTCGAAGGATAAGCAACGACTTTCACGGAACAAAACAAACGGCAAATGCATTGCCTTCCACTCAACTTCTTTTTAAGATGACGACTTTTGATTTATAGTCTGCTATAGTGATGAGAATACCGCATGATTTCTCTAACGAAGACGACGTGCCTCACGTTCCCACTCCAAAAGACAGAGAATATCTCCTTCTCGCACGGGTCCCTTGACGTTACGGACAATGGAGCGTCCGGTGGCACCACCAGAATCGGCATCCATAAATTCGACACGGACCTGCGTGACGTTACCGGTGTTACCGGTTCGTCCGAGGACGCGATTGACCTTGGCGAGCTTGACGGGTTGATCCTAAAGGGGGAAATGAAAATGTTAGTAAGCGGTAAGCGGTAGAGTTTCCAGAGATGGGAAAATGAGTCAAAGAGAGCAACTCAAGCACTGCAAGTCGACCGCTACAGCAGCTCATGCAAATATAGATGGATGATCGACTGAAATGGTGTAATGGAGACTAGAGGGAGTGGATCGATGCCAGAAACGTACCATGGTGAGAGTTTGGTGGCAGCAGAAACTGTTGTGTGGGCAGTGCTTGATGAGATCAAGACGTGAGGGGTTGGTATTGGTGGGGAGAAAATTTCCCGGGCGGTCAACAGACGCGCGCCAAAACAAAATCAGAGTTCCGCGAACACGAACCCGAAAGAACGATTAAACCGCAGGGCATATATAAACACGTGGTTTGACGCGGCCTTTAGATACCCGGAGGTGCGAGGTCAAATTCAGTGCAGTAGAAGCGGACAGGGCTTTTGTACCAAGAGAGCTCTGCGTTGAAAACGTGTTTCAGCCAATCCAAATCTTCAAACTGAAATCTGCCACTCGACGTCTCACAATTTCACTCGTCGTTGGCACGCAAGTGTCAACGTCGCCAACGAATCTCTGCTTTACGCGAGATTCCTTCTTGGCACCATATCTTCGCCATGATGGCCACCACGTCTCCGGCTCTGTCGGCGTTCCTTGCGCCGACAACTGTGCTGCCCTTGTCCGCCACCTTGACGGCGGCCTCTGTTTCCCAGCATGCCTCGTCGTTGCACCGAGCCCACTTTTCGGCTCCAGCCTTTCTCGATACATTTTCCCCGCCACCCAGTATGCTTCCCTCGCCTTCCAATACCATGGTTCGAGCGGATACGGCTCTTTCTCTCTTTGGACCCGCCTTTGTGGAACCTCTTCTTCTCAAGACGCGGCTCAATGGCTGGTTGGTTGAGCAGCAGGACGAAAACAGTACGATTGTTGACACGAAACACAGCTTGCGCAGTCGTTTGCAGGTCAGTAACAACAACAACTATAACGTTTTCCCGGTAGTCACCCGCCGACCGATGGTCGTGGGTCATCGCGGCGCCTTGTTTGACGAACTCGAAAATACCCGGGCGGCCTTTTTGCGGTGTGCTGCCTTGGGTTGCGAGGCTGTGGAACTAGACGTGTTCTTGTTGAAGGACGGCAACTTGGTGATTTTTCACGGTGGAGGCACGGATGAACATCCCGGGGATCTTTCGGATTATTGCTTGCACCAGGAAGGCAAGAATATTTTGGATCTCACTCTTGGCGAAGCGCAGCAGTTGGAGTTCAACCCTGCCTATGCAGAGTTCGCCTGTCCCGCCGACAAGATTCGCTCGGCCCAGATTCCGACACTTGAACAAGTATTGACGGATCTCAAGTCAACTGGTGTAATTGTCAAGATTGAACTCAAGGGCCAAGGTGTTGTGGAACCCGTCCTGGAGCTGGTTGATCGTTTGGACATGGTGGATCAGTGCCAATACAGCAGTTTTGATCACGGTAGATTGGCACTCCTTCGTCAGTTGCGACCGGCTCGCAACGCTATCACTGGACAATACGTGTACCAAACGGGGGCTCTATTTGACACTGTCCCCGACGACTTTATGTTGCAAGCAACGGCCGTGGGTGCTTCGGAAGTGCACTTGAGATACGACTTGTGTACGGTTGAACGCGTTCAAGCCATTCACAAGGCGGGCATGGGAAGCATGGCTTGGTTTCGTGGACCCATTGGTATGAAGCGTGATACTGACACAACCTATTTGGACGTTGGCAACGAAGACTTTTCGTGCTATCGCGCCGTCATGGACACTGGTGTCCAGCAGGTTTGCTGCAATCGGCCCGACGTTTTGGTTTCTCTTTTGCAAGGAGAGCTCCCCCAATCCGCTTGACACAACCATAGAATAACTATATAGACTTGCAGCTACAATGTAGATACCCGACTCCTCTAGCACTCTTGCATTTTTCATCCATCAAACATGTGTTTTTATACCCTGCTAGTTATGGACTGCAACAAGTGCACGGGACCCGCGGCCCGCAACGGCCCCCGAGGAAAGAAGCTGCGCGCAGATTCTCAATCTAGATGCTGAACTCCTTGGACGGTCCGTCTTTTGGCAGCAGGCGACGTCGATGAGTCATACGGGTCACTGTCAGTCCCTTACATCGCTGGGTTGGCCACGGGATCACTTTCTTACTGTCGCAAGCGTCTTGTTTGTGTGTTCAACAAAAAGAAATCCACTCGTTTGGCCGTTTGGATCGGCAGGTTTCTGAGCAGTCATTTTGCCACGCTAATGCCATTTATAAAGCGCGCGCAATGACTTTTGAGAGTTGTATCTTTTCGCTTACGTTTCGTTCTCTGGGATGATGAGAAGAGACGACGTCGTCGAAGCCCATTGACGGGCAAAAGCTGAGGTTGAGGTCTACAATATATTATATCGAAGGAGAAGAGACCGCCGTACTACAGCACAACAATTAGCTTCGTAGTAGAGGTAGAATGACGATAATGCTGAACAGATTGGGGGTAAGCGGAAGCAGCGCTATGCGTTGCGTCGCGGCAGCGACGGCGACGGCAAAGACAACCCTTGCGATGCATCACCGTTCGTTCCGGACACCGCAAGCGCTTCGCAGCCTCGTCACGGTGGCGGATGGCCTGACTACGGATTCGCGAATGCTTCGCCTGAACCAGATCCCAGAGACTGGAACACACACTAAAATATTGTGTACTCTGGGACCATCCAGTGACAAAGAAGGTTCCGTTGGTGAATTGGTCACGCACGGCATGGCCATTGCCCGCCTCAACTTTAGCGTAAGTCATCATGGAGGCGTCTCATGCATGGAGGCAGTACACCGTCTTTCTTTATATATATATATATATATAAATTTATGATATGAAATGAAAATTAAGGTCCTTATCATTGGCGCAACTCACACCTTATCGCGTCTCTAATCTGTGTAACAGCACGCGGGAGACGACTACACTTATCCAAAAGCATGCATGGACTTGGTGCGGAATGCGGCCGGCAAACACGCCATGTTGGCAACAGGGTCCAGTACTAGTCAGAAGTTGCCCAACAACTTGCGAGCCATTTTGGTGGATACCAAGGGTCCCGAAATTCGCACCGGGCCCTTGCCGGGGGATGCAGACATTTTGGAGATCCCCACTGACGGTACCGTCTTGATCACGACGCACTCTGTCGCGCACGAGCCCGCTGGAACTCTTAGCATTCATGTCGATTACATGTCCATTGCCAAGACGGTGCCGGTCGGGGGACAAGTCTTGTTGGACGATGGTCTCATTGCCTTGGAAGTCATCGAAGTGGACCCCAAACATGAATACGTCGTGTGCAAGGCCTTGAACGGAGGACCCATCAAAAAGAACAAAGGTGTCAATCTTCCCGGCAGGGAGCTCGACTTACCAGCCTTGACGGATAAAGATAAGCGCGATCTTAAGTGGGCATGCGAGGTTGGTGCCGACTTTATTGCGGCGTCGTTTATCCGAACGGCAGCCAATGTGCGTTCTGTCGTTGCCTACTTGGATCGTTGCATCTCGGAATTGCCGGATACTGAACAAGGTACCAAACCGTTGCGTCCGTTGGTGATTAGCAAGATTGAAAGTAAAGAAGGCATGGATAACTTTGACGCTATTTTGAAAGAATCGGATGGCATTATGGTGGCAAGAGGAGACTTGGGGGTAGAGATACCGTATTCCAAGGTATTTGCAGCTCAGCGAATGATGGTGTCCAAGTGCAACTACGTCGGTAAACCAGTGATTGTTGCTACACAAATGTTGGATAGCATGATGCGCAACCCGAGACCGACTCGTGCCGAAGTGACTGTAAGTAGTTGGAGGACAATGTCGCTTGATTGTGCCCGGCTGTGCTGAGAACGTTGCTTACATTACCCTTTTATCTTTTTATTACAGGATGTTGGTACGGCTGTCATGGACGGAGCGGATGCCGTCATGCTTTCCGGCGAAACTGCTGCTGGTAAATACCCTATCGAAAGTATCAAAGCCATGGCGAGTGTTATTTGGGAAGCGGACCAGATTCTTTTTGATCAGCAAGGACCTGTATTGTGGAATGATGAATTGCACGATAGTATGACTCCGTTGGAACAAGAGTTGGACGCTGTGGCTGCGTCGGCAGTGAGGTCCGCACAGGAAATGGGTGCCAAGATGATTGTATTGATTACCATGTCGGGTGCCGTGGCACGAGCGGTTGCCCGGCACAGACCCGACGTGCCCGTCATTGCGTTTTGTACCGACGTTCAAGTCGCTAGGCGGTTGCAGATTCATCGCAGTATCAGGCCGTTCATGCTGCAGTCCGAGTTGGACCCTGGATCCTCCGACACGAGAATGGGCTTTTTGAGAGCTGAGGCTGTAAGGACACTCAAGGAAACTGGATGGGCTACCGCTGGAGATCGAATCATTATGGTCGACCGAACCAAGGGAAAGAGTCATGATATGCACGACTTTTCGCACAATATGAAGGTTGTCACTCTTCGTGACTCATAATAGAACCACGCCATAGCCATGGTGCTTATATAGCAATATCACCGTCAACGACACAATAGCCCCAGGAAATGGTCACCTCGGGAAGTAATACGGGATAGGCAAAGGCTAAGCACTAATCGGTAATCGCGGAGCTACTTATTAGTATTTACATGCATTGTTGTGTCGTCAAACATCTGTAGAGTCAAAGTGTTTTCGAGTCCAGCAACGCTCCCTCCAGCATGGCTTTCCCCACGTGCGTGGTCGTCGTCTTCGCTGCACTTCCCGACGTAGAAACTGGTTTTATACAAGCCCACTCCTGGACGGCTCTCACGACAGCCGAAGCCTTCAACTCCATTTCTTCGTACTCGTCAGTACTCTCACTGAGAGCCGTGATTGCCCCACCGGCTCCGATACTAACGTTCCAAGCGTCAGTCTCACTCGCCGGGGTCAAAATTGCTGTTCGAATGACAATGTTCATATCCATGCTGCCGTTCAAGCTAATGTACCCAAGACAACCAGAATACGGCCCGCGACTGACGCCTTCCTCCATGGCATTCAGAAGGTCCATAGTCCTCAACTTTGGGGCTCCAGTCATACTCCCGCCTGGAAAGCAAGCTTTGAGAACGTCAATGGCGCAAGCTTTGGAAGGATCCAGTGTACCGCGAATAGTAGATACCATTTGGTGCACGGTTGCGTAGGATTCAATGTCCATAAGCTTCGCCACATGCACGGACCCAGTCTTGCAGACACGACTGATATCGTTGCGTAACAAGTCAACGATCATAAGGTTTTCGGCTCGGTTCTTGATCGACGATTGCAGCAGCTGCGCGCGTTCCGCGTCTTCGAATTGTTCGGCAGTCGTGCGGACCTTTCCGTCGGCAGGAATGACCCGGGCACACGTTCCCTTGATTGGTTTGGCTTCCACCTGCAGATTGTAGGAAGCATTGCTATTCGTAGTCCTTTTAACATGCTTTTCTTTGCGCTTTACCGACACGAATCGCTCCGGAGACGAACAGCATAACGCCAACGCTGACTGTGTTTCTGTTGTCGCGGCCGACTCGTCACCGTTCCAGTTCATAAATGCCGAAAATGGAGCCGGGTTCCGACGTCGCAAGACATTGTAAAGGCCCAGCGGCGAAGACCCAGGAACCGCGACTGTTGTCTCGAGATGGTTGGTTAAGCACAGCTCATACGACTCTCCCAGTCGAATCTGTTCCAGGCATTCGTCAAAGTTTGTATTGTACGTTTCGCGCGCGCGATTCGGCGTAAAGACAGGGACTTGCAACGACGCGTCCGTAACGACGTGGTGTGTATGCACATCGTCGCCCCTGTACGTACTGTTGATTCCATTCCAGGCTCTCATCGATTCAGCTGTCGATTGCAGCCACTCCAAGGTACCACCTGGCGACTCGCCCACCGGTACAACTCCCACCAGATACCAGTTTTCGCCCTGATGATCGTAGACAAAACTGCGATCAGCCCAAAGAAAAGCAGCAGTGGGAATCTTTGGGTTATTCGAGGCGTTTGCCAGAGGAAGTTCGGCATCAGGGCCTTCGTGATGGTGCCCATACTCTTGCTCCTCAAGATAACGAGATGTATCGTGGCGTACTTCGTAGCCGAGATAACCAACGTGCCCACCGCGATAATCAAACGGAAGCACGTCTTGCAAGTCGTCTTCCGGTAGTTCATTTAACTGTGCACTTCCTGCATTATCAAAGTCCACTAACGTGACGGCGTCCGTGGCGTGGCAGTGCTGCTCGTGCAGATACGTCAAGATATCAAGACTGGTATTTTTGCTGACTTGCCCTGTAGCGTTCCATTGAAACAACCCTCGACTCGATGCAGGCTTTTCTTGTCCCCAGTATTCGACTCGCTGGTTACTGGCTCCCAAAATCGACACGGCTGCCGTTTGGCCATCCGACAAGGCCTCGTCCAACCAGAAGGCGTAGCGTTCGTGCGATAGAAAAGACTGCATGACCGTGTCGGGTAGCATGTCCGTCTGCGTCACCTTGTGAATGTACACTGTAAAGGGTGCTGTCGAAGCAGCTACGACTAAGGCAGGTGCTGTTGTTGCTAATTCGTCCACGGGTGAAGCTTTCGACTTGACGGTTGGCTCGCTGTCTCGTTGATGTTTGTCACAAATCTGACAAAAGTTTTGAAGCAGTTGCTTGCCGTGCACTGTTCCAATCGATTCGGGATGAAACTGTACACCAAAGTGAGGATAATCCACGTGTTTCATGGCCATGAGAACATTGTCCTCGACCGAGATAGCAGTAGGCTGTAACTGTCGTGGTTGTGCATCCGTGATCGTTGCGAGTTGCACGGCCAAGGAATGATACCGCGTCACGGGTAACTCGTCTGGCATGTTTCTCCACAGCGGATCGTTCCCAGCTGATGGTTGGACGAGCTGTATCGGCCATACTTGGCCGTGAATGGGAACCGGCGCCGTGTCGACTGTAGCGCCGTAGACGTGCCCCAGAATCTGGTGGCCAAGGCAAACGCCCAAGATGGGCGTGTCGGCACAGTGCCGCACAATATCCATGGTCAAGTTTCCCTCCGAAACGGGGTTTCCCGGGCCCGGCGAAAGGATGATACCGTCCAAGTCCTTCAAGAATTCATGATTTTGCAGAAGATCCTCCCAAGAGTCGGCACAATCGGCAGCCAACACCACAGGCGGCCGCACACAGATTTGGGCGAGCATATCAGCCAGGTTGTACGTGAACGAGTCATAGTGATCTAACAGGAGCAGCTTGAGATCCAGCTTGACGTCATCGACGACGTTGGTTTCTTTGGTATGCGATTCACCTGCGGCTCTCAAAGAGGCACACCGGGGTCGTATTCTTGAGCGGCCTGCTATCCGCGAGCGTGATTGCGACAACAAGGGCGTCGGCGGTCGCACCCATGCGACCGCTTGGAGTACTACCAAGAGCAACAGAACGACGATTGATCTTGTAAGTCGTCGCATTCTTTATATTCTTTATTATGCGATCCTTTGGTCGAAGTCAGCAATGGTTCCAATGCAACCAGAACGTGCTTTCGAGTCAACGAAAGAATACGTATGGTCGTGATGAAGAACGTTCCTCCATTGTTGTGCTGTGGTTCGAAGGTCGAAACCGTTCTATTGGCTTGGAACGGGAGATCGCGAGCTGACACAGAATTTGTGAGGCGAAGAAAGCGCGCGAAACAAGCTTGCATTTTAACTACGAAAGACCGCGTAAAGGATACATAGTGTAAAATTGTGATTGTGCTAGTTTTAAGTAGCAATACCTACTAAAGCGCTCCTTTCTCCAATTTTCCAACGAGCGTACTGACACCGATTCCGTGCGCGCATGCCAGAACATCAGCGGACTTCATGGATAGCAGTGCATACACATTCAATGATGTGATGAGGTCCCTTTTCGTAACATGGCTATCCTCGTTCCGGACGGGAGCGAGTAGGGGTGCGGACTTTGGTATTGAGAGTCGGTCCTGAGACGACGCCTTCAACCAAGGTTGTTCCACCTACCAGGTGCCAAATCAACACACTGATGTCGATTGCACGCTTATATAATTGAGGTACACGCGCATACGTTTCAATATAAAGTCGGTACTACGCTTGCAGCAAGCTTTGAATGAGAGTCCTCACTTTGGCCAGTTTCACGTCATGAGGATCATCTTTTGCGGCCCTGCTTGAACGAATGACCCCGTTTGCCTTTATTGAGGCTCTTGCTGCTTCCACTCCGCATCGCCGCTTGACAGCTTTAGGATTCAGCTTGTTTTCATCCAACACCACGGACACTACTGTCAACCCAGCAGACCTTTTTGTACATTGATGGGTGCAGGCTTTCGCTGCTGATTCTGGATTCACTGCTTCTTGATCCGCTACTCCTACATTTCGCGCTCCACGTAATGACCAAGAAAAACCGATGCTCTCAAGTGCATCGACATGCTCCTTAGTTATACGTGGCGTTCTGCCCTTGAGCAATAAAGAGGAGTATTTGTAGCGCTGTTTCTGTACCCATGCTGTTCTGAGTGGTCCTGGGTTCTGCGGGCATACGTTTGGTACATCGCAGCTTCCATTCTTTTCACGATACTGACATAGCTCTTGGAACCTTGTCTTCCAATCCACTGGCGTAGTACTCTGTTTGTTACAACGAGGTGAGTTCCACATGAACCCCAGACCTTCCAATCGCTCCATCCGCGATGGAGTAAGAGGAGAGGGCTTTCCTTCGCTGTGTAGCTTGTACTGTCGCCTCTGTTTGCGGGCCCAGTTACCTAACAAATATTTACCGGCGCAACGAGCAACACAATCACCATTTTTATCTTTGTAAGCAAGAACGAGCTTCTCAAACTGCGACACCCAGCACCTTGCTTCATCCACATGGTGCCAAGCAAGCTGATCCTTTGGAGCTTCTCAATACGCCC
>Ga0307981_1001197_pt1 | contig 23870 bp, 18 predicted proteins | sample OrgLakmetagen987_FD_201849 | JGI IMG/M metagenome (GOLD analysis project Ga0307981, IMG submission 201849) | Saline water microbial communities from Organic Lake, Antarctica - #987 | ecosystem: Environmental > Aquatic > Non-marine Saline and Alkaline > Saline | place: Antarctica: Organic Lake... | reverse complement strand
ACACGGTAGACAATGTCCCAGGCGGCTGCTGCTCCACCAAAAGCGGGCGGAAATCCGTCGCTTCGATTGAATCTTTCGCAGGCATCGCAAGCAGCTGCAGCTGCAGCTCCGTCCAACGAGAAAAAACCAGCGCCTGCATCGTTAGCTCCTCCAGCTGCCAAGAAACGACGCTTCTCGCCCGTTAATATTGCTCCACATGAAGCGAAAGCAGCTTCCGTGAGTGTCTTGCATCAAAAGACGACCCTTTCACTGGTCTTGCAGCATCCAGTGGCGTCAGACCCAACGTGGTATGCCGCCGGCAAGTCGACGCTCTATGTAATCGACAATGGCGGCACGGTAGCAGCAGGAAAGGTTCGACACTTGGCCGTGCACTTGCGGGGATCCTGCCAAGTCACCGATATTGCCGTCGAGTGCTTGGTGGGAGACGCCCTCAAGCCAGACAAAAAATTGAAGAGCACCTTTCAACATTTCGATCCACTCGAGCACGTCTTGATCAAACCGGCCGTCTCGTATACTGCAGAAGACGCTTCCGATCCAACAGAGTACGATTTTGATGCCGACGCGCAGTCATCGCGGGGAGCTGCTGGAATGACAACGGCTTTGCGAGCTGCTAGTATTGCCAGCAACATGGGAGAGCTGCGTCTCACGGTGGAGCCGTGCAGCAGCGGACCGGAAAAAATCGAAACGGCGTTTGAAGCGTGGAAGCAAGAACTGGCTTTTACGAATGATGCTACCGCCGATGGTCGTGTGGTACAAGAGCTAAGAGAGAAACTGCAGGAGCGATCGACTGGACGAAGGAACGCTCGTATCGAGCTCGTGGCCAAGCGTCTCGCCGAAGCTAGTTGCTCCAAGGAAAAGGGGAACCGTGCCTTCAAGATTACCATTCGCTACAAGATACCATTGAACAAGCCTATCGTGCATCTGGGTGGACTCCACGCGCTCACTACGAGTCTCACGCCTCATATTTACACCACGGTGGGTGTTGTGGGCGATCACGAGGGTCCGCGGTGTTGGATCCCTTGTCTCGATTCGGCGTCAGTCGGGCATCGTGCTACACACGAACTCACTGTGCAGGTGACGGCTCCCATGCGACATGGTATCTCGTGCGTGGGACTGGGTGAAGACTTTGGTTGCAGCGACGCTCGCTTGCATGACGCGACGTGGAATGTCGAGATGGCCAGGGAAGAGCTCGGCGCAGACCATTTCGAAATGATTCAATTGCTGGCGCAACAAGCGCGGGGCCGAACGACAGGCGCGCACATCATTCCACCCGAATTGTCGTCCAAAACGGTATCCATTGATGCTATCCGGGCTACAGCTGTTTGGTGTTCGTGTAGTTGGACGCCTGTCCCTGCGCGGTCAATGGGCTTTGCGGTCGGCCCCTTCAAGGTTTTGGAAGATAGCGAGTACTTTGGCCCAACTGCTGTTGCCGGGGATGACGATGATGAAGACGACGATGGAAATAGCTTGAGTCTGGAAGAGCGCCATCAAGCCTTTGTTGATTCCGCGCACGAAAAAGGAGAAGGTATTCGACAAGTCTACTTTGCTCCAATCTTTGAACGCAAGCACATTTTTGCCGAAGCCGACTCGAGGCTCTTGCCTAATACGGTTATTCGATTGCTGTCGGTGAATGCTCAACAGAGTGAAACTTCGAATGGCTTGGAGAAAGCCATGCATTACTCAACTGTCGGTGTTCCGCATCGCGCTTTGTCTTTGATGAGGGACGTTCTTGCTCTGCCATCGTATCGCACCTCGTCGTATACGCAAGTGTGGATTCCGAATGCAGTTCACGGCGGATTGTCGAGTGGAGCTCTCCACAACTGTCCAGAGGTCTTGGTCAATTGCTTTCTCGGTGGCGCCATTATGGACTCACGGCTTCTTCCGCCGATCGGTTCGCGCCTACCTTACTATCAAGGGGGGCGCGTCTTGCAGCTCATGCAAGCTCGATGTGCTATCCGCGGCTGGATTTCTGCAACGCTACCACTCGGTGGTGGGGACGATGTTGGATCGGGCTACATATTGACTTTGATTGAAGCGTTCATCATGAGCATGTACGAACGCGGTCACGGTGCTCACGGTGAAGGTAAGGTTCGGTAGCGCTTCTCTCGTGTATTGAATCGACAATCGGCTCAAACTCACCCTATCCATGGATTGCTGTCGTATTTGTTGTAGGAGGCGCAAAGGGGGGTATTTTTCATAGTCGGAGATACTCAGTAAGAGGCGGCCTGAACAGTTCCAACCTGGACTTTCTTCCTGTGCGTAATATTGAAGAGGTGGATGTCGTTCTCGGTGGTGTCACGGCAGCAATCCCTGTTGGTAAGTGTAAAAGGTCTCTTTCTGGCTTAAGCATTTGAGCACTTTCTCAATCTCCCGTCTCTTTACAGAAGAAGGGCAACATGATCACCTTTGGCGATCTGGTACCAATGGTTCCGAGTCCCATACATCGTCTACCGACGAATTCAACATCCGTCAGCTACTCTGCAAGGACGTCGTAGAGGCTTTCGAAAGAGGGACCGACAAGGACAAGGGTGTCCCTACTCCATCGATGGGGTGGCTAGGCTCCCACCTGTCCTTATCATTCCTGTCCAGTAATGCCACTTGTAGCAGCGATATTGGTTGCGGTGCTGTGGAGCTTGCTCATCCGGTGGGAGGTCTCGTTTACCGCGCACTGAAATGTGAGGTTCTCCGGGGTGTCGTAGAGGGTAGAGCAGGAGTTGCCAATTTTATCCGGCTCGTTCGAGCCGCCTTTATCGCTTCGCATCTTAGCGACCTGGGCGAGAAAGATTTGAGGCTCCCAGATCGTCGAGACAAGAAATCGGACAAGGATGGGCAACGAGCACGTAGTGCTTCGCAGTCGGAAGGAACTAAGACCGACGCCATTCCGCCAAATACGAATGCACCCAAGCCGCCCTTCGTCGTTTGTGTCAATGAAATTATGAAAAAGAAAGGCTTGAGCCACAATCTCTTTACTCGCGCTCTCCAAAATTTGTCTGGAAGAATCAGGGAACCGCATTTACTCGGAACGTTGGTGGATGTCGAGAGGCATGCCGAAGACCCAAGAACGCGTCGGCCTTTCGTTGACCCCGAAGGTTTCCCCAATTCTTATGTCAGAGGATCTTCCCTGCTTTACTGTCGGGTTGGTGTTCAAGTCGAACAGGCTCGGGAACAGGGTCAATCTGGCGCCGTGGTCGCGAAAGGAATTCAGATGCAGGCGTATGCAGAACCTGTCATTCCAGAAGGTGGAGTTGCGTTCGGCGGCCCCGTCACCTTTCGTGTGGTTGAGAATGAAGGCCAGTTCCGAGAATACGTCAAGGAATTGACTACAGACGGAAGCCGACGAGATTGGGGGGCTACTTTCCTGCACGCAAAACCAGTTACACTTCCGAAGGATCAGACAGCAGCTAGCGGAACGATTGAAGCTTCGAGCACGTCCAAGGAAACTGCAAAGTCTCCAAGCTCAGCGACTGCGAAGGCACCAACCTTGGGAACGTCTGTTGCAAACCGGGCCTATACAGAGTCGAACTTTCACGTTGGAGGCTATCAAGCCATCGAGCTGATTCGGCTGACAAACCTGACGCCGCTTTTGTGGGTAAGGGTTGACCCACTTGGTTTATACGGAGGCCGCATATCAGTTTTTCAGCCAGATGCTTGTCTCGCCGAGCAGCTCTTTCACGATGGCGATTCGGCTGCTCAAGTCGACGCCATACGCTCTCTTGCAGAACGCCCTCTACGAATCCAGGGCTCCATGAAGGTTACTTCCATATACGATGTCAAAGTATCCGAGCTACCTGTTCGGGTCTTGGGCGATTGCCTGAGAGGTTCGCCTGCTCTCCACAGCTCCCTTCCACACACACCGGCAGTGCGTGCCCAGGCGGCACTCGCCATTGCACAGTGGCAAAACAATAAAGCTCCGAAAACAAAAGACGCGGTTCTTGCTGACAACTGGGTGGGCTTGAGCCTTTTGATTCATTACTTTCGTGAACGTTTCTACAGCAGCGACGTTGTCATGCCAGTGAAATTCTCCCGCCTTGCTTTAAGGAAGAGTGAGGTAGAACTACGACAGGAAGCAGCGGCTGCAGCAGAAGCAGGGGCGACCAACCCTGATGACGACGCATATTTGTATCTTGACACGCTTGCGGAAGGTGAAGAAAGAGCAGGTGCTCTGGAAGATGCGGACGAAGTAGAAATGGAAGAAGACGAAGAATACAGAGTTCGTTCCGCTGTAGTTACTGCGATTGCATCTATTCGGGCTAAAGACGGAATGACCCCACCGCTTGCCATTCAGGTAAGGACTGGCAGCTTTGATTGCCAATGATATGCCACTTTCGACATTAATCTTACTCTTTATTTCTTCGTATGTCGTCGCTTACAGTTCCTGGAGACGGTCCTCGAGGCCGAAGAAAGTGAAATGATGGGAAAGCTTATGTTTCCCGACGAGGAGTTGATGGTTGAAAAGACGTTCATGCAGATGAGAGCCGAAGCCAGTTCGGACCGTGAAGATAAAGACAATTACGACACGACGGACCTCCGTCCTGCACCATCCCTTAATTACGTATCGAGTATGCTCATCGCTGATGGTTTGCTTGCACTTTGCTGCGTAAATGCATCTCCGGCGATCATCACGGACCCGGCAACCGGGAAAGTAGTCCAGGCGTCCGGCAGGCACCCAGTTACCCGATTGATGGAAATAGCTCGCGGGTGGCTCGACTGGGAGTTGTATCGAGAAACGGTTAGGACTGAAGTTTGTCTGGAAACGTTGTCGGGCCTGTCGGGGAACTGCCACGACACCATTGCGGCCAGTGCGATAACAGCACTATCTTCCCTGGCAATACTGAGACAGAGTACAAGCGACCCGGACGCACCCGTTGGTGACAAAGGGGCGAACGAGAATCTTCATCAAGTATCAACATCACAGTTTTACGTCAATATTTTCGACAGTGAGCCACAAAGAAATGACCTCACCAAAGCTGCATGCGCCCAAGCCATTGTTTCTATTTGTTGCGCGGCAGATCGCTTCGAGAAGGAATCGGTGCAGCCAGTAGGATTGCTGACGGCTCTCGAGTTCTTCTTGGATCGTATAATAGGTAAGCTACTCGTCGTGTGTATTTGACAAATCGTCCGAACTCTGTACTAACTTCCTTCTTCGAACACAGACAATCGCACGTCTCCCAGCTTGCGACAGACGTTGGGTCTTATCCTGATGGACGCCTGTACCGGCAAAGTCTGTTCGATGCAACGTGTCGGGGCCATCGCAGGAAGAAATGATCTCATCAATTCGGCGACAAGGTTTCTGAATGGACCACTCGGGGCCTCTCACGGTGGCGATAACGGTAGCGCTTTCTTGACGTCGGTATCTGCCGCCTCGTTTCCCTCCGCAAATGCCGTCAACGACGGAGCGCGTCGCGGACTCCGTTTATTGAGTAGAGCTGGACATCCTCGCGAGAGCCTCGGGTACGATATCATTGTACGCGTCGCCATCTTCGCATCCAGAATGTGGAGGACTATAAACGGAGAGCCCGCTGATCCGCCGAAAGCTCCCGTGCTTGGACTTGATACTGGAGTCTGCGCTTTTGATGGTGCTCTACGCTGCACTCTGTTGTCGTCGTGGCAATGGGTTTGGCCAAGAGGCTGCTTCGCGGTGCTTCAGGTACAGGCCTGGAAGTCTCTCGAAGGTACACAGCATTACGAAGAGATGGGCGCCCATCGCGTCATGAAGATCTCGGAAGAAGAGAAGGCGGCGGCAACGGCAGAGGGCGCTTCGCTTGGAGATATTGATCGACTGGTGAGCTTGGAACTTGATCGTCAAGCTTGGCGGGGAGAGATGGCGAAGAAGGCATACGAAATGTTCAAGAATTCGAAAGGATCGTTGTCCGCTTCCGACGTGGCGGCAGCAGAACAAGGTATCGCCCAGCCACTTCCTCCCATCCAACGAGACATTGCCTTTAAACAAGGCGGATGGATCGCATCTGCTGCACAACAAAGAAGAGCTCTGGCGCTAGACGGCGGCACTGCTGTCACAAAGCTAAGGCTGACGGTGAAAAGTTTAGCTGACGCATAAGCCAAAGTAATATCTCTTTCGCATTTTGCTATATATCTATGAATGTTCTTTAGCGAGGTTAGACCCGAGCAAGTGCCCCAGGGCGGCACACGTCAAAGCTGTTGGTGCAGACGTCGTAGTTGGAAAGACCGAGGCGTCGCAAACTCGAAGCGACAAAATATGTCTCACTCGCAACTCCGAATCAACAACCGCACTCGATTCGTCTTGATCTGTCACCAACAACATGGCGCATGTTCCACACCAGTGAAAGTACGGAAGACAAATAAAACGAGCGAAGCGCTTGAATCGACTCCAGTCAAGGCGGAAGTTGCCAAGCTGTCTTATCGCTGCCCCAGGGAAAACCTCAACGCCGTGGAGTAAGTCAATAACTTGATCCGAAGCAATCCATCCCTTCATCAGTGCTCTAACGTCTCGTTCATCTTGGAGATAACCAAGGTTGACTTCAATATCTAAATCCTTTCGTCTGACAGGAGACGCAGTGGAAAATGCAGCTCTTCGCTTCACTCTCACGGAACCAGTCGACACTGGATTCAATAGAAAGATACCAATGGTCGAAACGAAGACTCTTATTAGCCACAATACAGGTTGGACGGAAAAGAGCACACGCAAAATAGACTTGAGCACAATGTTCACAGCCAGGGATAGTCGGTTAGCCCACGCAATAAGCCATCTGGACCGGATATTATCTGTGGTGAAGTGCCAACGAAAGAGACCTGCCAATACGTGTGGCAACAAGTCGGCATAGACTGCCGCGTCCATGACTACGAGCTGAAAGCGACTTTCCTCCACCTTCACCTGAAATAGTGCCTTTACGCCATTCAACGAAAGAATGTCGAAGGAGGGGGGAGTAAGGACTGCGCGAGCTAGCATGACATGGTCTGTAAAGGACGACAGGAATGGTGAGCAAAGGTATTGCGTTGCCCTTTATGTAGGACGGCTGCATCGGATCTCTTACCTCGAAGATTATGACCAACATCTCCATAAAGACCAGCGTCCTTGCGAATTGGAATTCCAGCATCTTCAAGGTCTTTCTTGCGACCAATACCCGCAGCCAGCAAAAGGACAGGCGACTCGAAGGCTCCAGCCGAGAGAATCACTTCCTTTCGAGCCTTGATTTCCACGAAACCAGTCGATGTCGGAGATGTAGTCTCGATCCCAACAGCGCAATTCCCGGAAAATAAGAGTCGCTGCACCTCGTAGCCGCGAAACCAATGAACAGCCTCGGCAAGTTGAGGGTTACGTTGCAGCAATGGACCTACAAGGCCGTCGTAGTAGTTTCTTCGTACGATATTTCCGGACGAATCCTTGGAGGCAGTGCAAGGTATCTGGACTAAACAGGAAGGAAAGATTGTCTCTCGCCCCGCTTCCGCTGTCTCATCTGTTGAACCTGCTTGGACGTGATCGAGCTGGGCACCAGATGCCTTGGAGTAGTGTACGCAGTCGTTGCTCTCCAAAATATCCTGCAGTTTATGAACCGACGGTAAGAGATGGCTTCGCCAAGGCTCCGGCCAAGTCTCAAAATCCTTTCGAGAAGGAGGAATACAGAGACAAGCATTGATATTTGAGCCCCCGCCGACTCCTTTACCGACGGGAATGTCTAATATTCTCCCTCGAACATGCCCACGAAGGATATACACACCGTTGGAGGATTCGTCATGGGCAGCCGCATGCCAGTTGCTTGGAGAACGTGTCTTTTGGGCTGGGTCCCCGTGACCTCGTTCAATAATGGCTATCGTAAATGATGGAGATGACTTATTGTCTTGTGACGGTGATAACAGTCCGTGCAGAACCCCCATGGCTGATGGACCAGCGCCGACAATCACATAGTCAAACGTCAAAGTCGACATCGACTTTGAGTGATCGTTATCCTTTGGCATCTTTGACAACCTCAACGGTACATTTGATAACTACCATACGACTTGATACGCATTAAACGGAATGAAAAGTGGGTGATAGCGGGGTTGAGAACTCGCTACAACATCACAATCCACATTGTGGCTCGCCATTTGACAGTCGAAGTCGAGCGTCGAGCACCGAGCAGTCATCACCCTAGACTACCGGTAAAGAATGTTCGAAAAATGAGGCTTAAGTGAGGGACGTGACGGCCAGACGTTGATAGAAACGGAATAAATAGTGGCGGAGTCTCTACTTTGACACGCTATCGTACACATATTCTATACGTCTTGGTCTTGGCAAGAACTCCTCGCAGCAACTATAGTAGTCTTCAGCTGTAGAAAGCCGGTGTCAGTCGATGGTATCGCTCTATAGCTACATCAATTATTAGGGAGGCATGCGCAACGCCCCATCGAGACGAATGACCGATCCATTCAACATCGGATTGCACAGGACCGAGCCGACTAATTGCCCAAACTCTTCCGGATTTCCCAGCCGACTAGGAAAGGGTACAGTCGCACCAAGTTCTGCTTTTACATTGTCGGGTAATCCATCTAAAAGTGGCGTTGCAAATAGACCCGGCGCCTGTCGAAGCAGACAAACGAATATGAAAAAGTGAGGAAGTGAGGAAGCAAATTTACTTGGATAGCAAGAGACAACGCCGAATGCACGCATTACTTACGAGAGTCATTACTCGGATTCCATATGGAGCCAGGTCTCGTGCCATTGGCAGAGTCATAGCCACAACGCCTCCCTTGCTTGCGGCATATGCGACTTGGCCTATCTGACCTTCGTAAGCAGCGATACTGGCCGTATTGATAATGCATCCACGTAGACCGTCGGAACCCTCAGGCTCTCGACGACCCATTCTTTCTGCTGCCAAGCGTCCTACATTAAAAGAACCCACGGTGTTGACCATAATTGTCTTGGCAAAATCATCCAGTGGATGAGGCCCTTTTTTCGACAGCGTTCTTCTCGCCACCGCAATTCCGGCGCAATTGACCGCAGCGTTCACAGGTTCTCCATACTTTTGTTCAACAAGATCGAGCGCTGCTTCCACTGCAGTTGGATCCGTAACGTCGGTTTCCGCAAAGGCCAGGCCCGGACCATCTCGTGTCAACTCTTGCTCGGATACGCCCAGTGCCTTGGCCATTTTCAAAAAGTTCTCATGCCCATGGCCCAAGTCCGCCACAACCACACGAGCTCCGTTCTTGACGAGATACAAGGCTGTGGCCGCTCCAAGACCCGAGCTACCGCCAGTGACGATCGCAACCGTTCGAGACAGCATCATGGTACCGTAGACTGAGTTATGAGAACAGATTACGAGGTTTTTTCGATGATTCGTTTGTTCTTGATGGTTCTTGACCCGAAATCGATCGATCGATCGAAGCGAAGAAGAAGGTTGTCGTTCGGTATTCACAAGACAGAAAGCCTTGGCAACTCGACCACAAGTCACACTCCACGCGAACCCAGCTACCTCCATTTTTTTTCCTACAGGTCTGTATAGTGAATATAGATGGCCGGCAAGATTATTTGGAACAGCTTTTTGGATAAAAATGAGACAAAACGCACCTCGACACCTCCGCCACCATGATGATGTCCAAGTGGACGCGAAGAGCCGTGCTAACGGCTTATGTTGTATCCAGTCTTCTGTTTCATCGAGCTTACTCGCTTCCAAATGATGATACCGAGCAAGACGACGCAACATTCTGGAAGCGATTCCTGGAAAACGACGTTTCCAGCACTGCACCTCCGACAGGGATACCAACGAGGACGCCGTTCAAGAAACCGACGCTGATGACGACACCACCGGCAGGCATTCCGACGACAATACCTTCGCTTTTACCTACTGCAAAGCCTTCGAATCCGCCCTCGAGTCCGCCCTCGAGTCCGCCCTCGAGTCCGCTATCTAATCCGCCGTCGAGTACGCCTTCCAAGCAACCTTCGAATAAACCTTCGCCTGAATCGACAATACCATCCGTAGAGCCAGCAGCTCCTTTAAGCAGCTGTTCTATTGACTTGGAAATGACCTGTACGACCCGCGACAACAACTTGGAGTGCGCGGATCTTCGTGGCGAACAACATCTTCAGTGTCAATGCAATCCTTGTGCCCAAGAGCTCGTCTTTCGCTACACTGCCACACCCTGCACGGATCAAGAGACTACGAATGGAATATGTGTTCAAATGCCGGGAGAATTACCGCAAAACTCGGCACGAATCTTTGCTGCTGACGGACCCGTCCTACTGTTTGACGACACGATTGATGCCGGAACGGATAGTGTGTTCAAGGTCGTTTTGAATCCCGGTGCCTGCATCCCGAACAAGTTTCTCGTTTTCATTAGCGATCCAGATTCCTCCTCCATTAATTTGCGTCAAATGCTGGATATTACCACCGACTGCAACTCTGCCAATGGCATTACCTTGTTGGATTCGATCGGATCTCTCGGACTTACCGGCTACACTTGTCAAGGAGAGAATCCGGTGCCTCGCAACTGCTTTGTTGACGTGGACTATGATATTGTAGCCACCAACAACGGTACTGTTAACCTGACGATTACCGAGCTCTCCTTTGCTCTCAACGGAGATGAGCGGACCACAGCACTCAGCGTTGATCTTGGTGTGAACGAAATAAACAGCGCAGTAGAGCCCGCCGAGATTTCGCTCTGTACCGAAGCAGTCTACACTGCCACTTCGCTGGCACTCGCGAACGACGCTGGAGGAATTACTTGCCAAGATGAAGCGACTGTGGCCTTTCCAATCGTGATTACACCCTTTCCACCATCTGCTCAGTCCAGCTCTTTTCCAAGCCAGATACGTAGCGCTTCTCCAAGTGTAGAGCCGAGCTCTCTCCCAAGTACCACGCCCGTGGAGGACTGCGTTCTAAGCTTGGACCTCATGTGTACACTTCCGAATGGAGAGAGCTGCGACTCGACTACGGCCCCTGTAGAGCAATGTCAAGGGCGTCCACAGACGATGGGTATGATTTTCAATGGTGGCAGTTGCGACACGAGCTCCAACGTGCAAGACGCCATGTGTCTCTGCGAAGACTTCAATGGAGGCCCATCTGCAGCTGTTGGGCAAGAATCTTTCATTATTGCTAGCAGTGCCAGGGGAGATGGAACTGTTTACTACAATGGTACGACAGCTATTGGAGAGACTTACTTTTTGAACGCCGGAGACGATGACTTGCAGGCCAATTCCAACATTACCATTTACAGAAATAACATTACGACGCCAAGCAACATTATTCAGACGCTGCAATTCGATACTTCGTGTTCCGGAAACTTGTTTCTAAAAGATCGCTTTGGTGCCAGTCAGGTTGTCGAATGGGTCAACAAGGAGCAGGGAACAGCCACTTGTTTCGTTACCGCGACCATTGACCTCGAAATTAGTGTCCCAGCAGCGATTACCGGAGACGAAGTTACTCTGACGAGTCTTTCGACGCGTACAAACTTTGCAGGCAAGTTGAATCTCACAGACCTTGTCTTTGGACAGATGATCCCAGCTGGAGGAATGTTGGCGGTAAGCAGATCCCCAGTCTCTTTGTTTTCATCGTTAGCTTGCGTCAACGACACTCAATCACTCACTCTTTACTTTTGCTCTAACAGTTGGCGGTTCCAGTTTCAATTGATCTTACGAGTCGTCGGCGGTATACATTCTTGACGGGCAGTACGGGAGAAACCGACTTGGGCGAGCTTTGCGAGGGAGTGGACGTGACAAGCTTTGCGGCAGGAAACCTACCAGCGCTGTCGATACCGACTGCAATGCCCACCTTTTTTCCTACTCGATCCATCGCACCTTCTCCCGACCTTGAAACAACTGCATGCATGCTGGAAGCGAAAATATCCTGTGTGCTTGACGACGATCGAAATTTTGGAAACTGCTCCGGCCTACCCAGCACTCCAAACATTACTTGTATCGGTGGGTTCACCCCTTCGAGCCTCTCTTTCCAGTTTACGGGAGGCGAATGCCCCGAGAACGCTGTCAACTACGACTGCCGATCGACGGTCGGAGGTATTAATGGAGCGCAGCAAGTTTTTGTGGAGGTCAATATTCGTCCACCTTTTTTCTTTTCTGGTGTCGTCGGTATCAACGAGACGTTTGTCGCGCCTGGTCCCTACGAAGACGACATTCGTGTTTGGGTGTACTCGGTATCAGAAAGTGGACAACGCGGCTCAGAGATTCAACGACTCAACTTGCCAACCACATGCAATCCTGAAGACGATCTGACTCTGACCAATGAGTACGGCGGCTTGACCTTGACGGGCTTTCAAAACGCTGTCCAAGGCGACCAGAGCATTTTTCAAAAAGTGCTCCTCACGTATGGTTTCAAGAATGCCGGTAAACTGGCAGCGATTGCACAGAGTGCCAGTCTAGACAGCGAATTCAGCGGTGGGCCACGTGAGATTCTACTAAACGCAGTGGTGGCGCAAAAGAATCAAGTTGTAGTCCTCGAGACAGAGCCCGTGACGATCAACCTGCAAGAAAAGTTCGAACAAGACCTTACGTACGAGTTTAATCTGGAGGTATCCGGTATCGGCCCAGCGAGCACGGTTCCCTGTGAAAGCAGCGCTACTCTTTCCATCTAATTCAGACAAAACATCCGAGAAAAAGTCTAGTGCTCACAGTCTGTGTCCCCGAATGTATAATAATAGAAGTGATACATCCCCTTACATGAAGCTCGATTTGTGACTTCTCTCGCACTGGCACCGCCAAACAACGAAACATTTACTTTTTAGGCTTGGAACTTCTTCTCTTTTTGGTAGCAGTTGTTGCACTGGACGCCGCACTACCGCGCTTTCGATTCGTCCCACTCATAGCGTTGGCGGCTTCCGCCTTGACTGCGGCGGCAGCAGCAGCAGGATTATTCTTGTTGACATCCACCTCTTGGAATCGATAATCATTCATGTCTCCCTGCACGATGGCATCGAACTTGGCCAAGGCGTCACCTGTTTTGTGCAACCGACAAAATTCATCTGTCATGCCGTCCACTTTTAGTTGCTGGGTAGCCGATGACGAACCGCCAACAGCGCCAACCTTTTTGTGTACGACCGACAAGACCATGGCGGTTGGACCAGGAAAGAGACGTCCTCGGTACTGACATCCCTTGAGATCGAGAATCACTGCAAGCGAAAGAATCGCAATATAATGAGTGAGCAACAATGAAAGCTCTGGTTGTAAATGTCAATCAATAATGCTTCCACTTGTAGTCTTACCTCCTTCTTCGTCCGTTTCAATTCGTCCAATGGCCCCCGTGGCCCCGGTAAAGTCGAGTGCGGCGGAATCCTTGGGATCAATCTGCACAAGAATGGTGCATTCTCCGTTGTTGCCAAGGTTGGACGGAAATATTACGTCAAAGGAATCATCCAGCACTGGGACAGCAATGGCAGCTGTTGCGGCTCCTTTCTTTTGGAGATTGCGCTTTTGACCAGTAAAAGCAGCATCAGCTTTACTAGTAGTTGACGGAGTAGCTACAGCCTTACTAGCAGTTGAGGCTGCACCCTTCTTGACCGCTGCCTTCTTCACCACCACCTTTTTAGGTTTCTTCTTGTTCGTCGAGTCTTCCGACATATCATCATCCAAGTCGCTCTTCTCCTCTTCACCAGAGTCATCCGTCTCGAGATCAATCACTTTCTTCTGAAGCTTGGGCTTTTGAACAGTGCCAGCTTTACTAGTAGTGGAAGCCGCACCCTTCTTGGTCGCAGCCTTCTTCACCACTACCTTTTTAGGTTTCTTCTTGGCTGCAGAGTCTTCCGACAGATCATCGGCATCATCATCCAAGTCGCTCTTCTCCTCCTCATCAGAGTCATCCGTCTCGAGATCGATCACTTTCTTCTGAAGCTTGCGCTTTTGTGCGGTGGCAGTAGCTGCAGCCGTACTAGCGGTGGAAGCTGCAGCCTTCTTAGCCGTTACCTTCTTCACCACTACCTTTTTAGGTTTCTTTTTGTTCGTCGAGTCTTCCGACAGATCATCGGCATCATAATCCAAGTCGCTTTGCTTCTCTTCCTCAGAGTCATCTGCCTCGAGGTAGATGACTTTCTTTTGAAGCTTGCGCCTTTGAACAGTGCCAGCAGCCTTACCAGCCGCGGCACCAGCAGTCTTTTTGGTAGCCACCGCCGCTTTCTTTTTCCTAACCGCCTTTTGCTTCTTGTCGGCCGAGTCTTCCGACAGTTCGTCGTAGTCGCTTTCATCGGCGGCAGAATCATCCTCGGACTCGAGGTCGATAGCCTTCTTGGGCTTGGCCATGGTCAGGGTGTGCCCGTAGCGTTCTCTTCAACAGACTGAACTAGATTATTGTCTATCGTCTTCGTGAAGTTTGCAACGCGAAAGATCCGTCCGTTCTCACCATTTTCTCATCGTTGACGTTTTTGGCGCCAAAGCGCCAAGGAAGTCGGAATTATTGTTGCTCGTCCCATGCATGTCGCATGTCCCAGCATCGCTCCCTTTGCCCGTTGGCCGTTGCCATTGTCGTCGCCGTCGCTCCGTACCGTACCGTATCCATTCCATTCGTCTAGCTCGCGTCTCTCTACACCCCTCTCCTTACGCTAGCAACACACCCTGAGACATCAGCATGATCTCGTGGAAGAAACTAAAGCCGATTCTCCAAAAGGCCGTGGAAATCAATTCCAAACCAACGCTCCAGAGCTTCCCCGAACTCGTCGATGTCCTCCTCTGGGTCCGCTTCCTCTTGGGAACCTTGTACGGTCTCTACTTGGGCACCAACGCCGTAAAATCAGCAACACTGCCTCTCCAGGCCCTCAATCTAATTGCCTTTTTGCCAGTCATGTACAGCCAGTTGTACCTCGGCGCGAACAATGATTCGTACGGCATGAAACTGGTAATGTCGGGCACGCTGAATTCGCTGGCCTTGTGCATGTTGATTTGGATTTACTTTTATACCGACGGCAATGAACAAGATGGTGCGAGAATGGCGGCACTCTTGGTGTCTGGCAGCAATGCCTTTGCTGCGAACGCTACCGACGGTAGTATATTAGATGATGGTGCTACCGCGACAGATACTCTTTTTGGAGGGGACGAGCCAGAGTTTTAAAATGAGGGGAAAGAGGTGCCGTAGCGGACTCTCTTGGCGTTGTTTATACCTACAGTGCAGTACAGTACAGTACATGCTGGACAGAGTACTTTCTTACAAATCAATCCTTAACCGCCATGCTTATCCGACAGCTGTTTTGTTTGGCTTTCTAGAACCATTCGTCGTACATAGCTACTAGTATCAGTAGTGGAGGAAAATAAGGCTGTCGGGATATTGGGGCATTGCGTATATTTCGGCAGCTGAAAACATCCGAAGAAACTACAGTACCATTCTTCCCTCTTATCTTGCGATCCTCAAGGGTTAGAACATGTAGACTACCGTATGGATGTGAGATGTGAGATGCCGTAAACCGTTACACCTTACCCCGTACGGTAGACCCAGAGAGAGCTGAAAGAGGGGTAGCTTCAGACTCCGGGTTCCACTGCGAAACGCTGTTGGGACGAAGCCGAAAACCATAAAAAATCTTTAAATCTGTATACACCAACCACCACAGAATTGTTTTGTATTCGCACCATGGGATTTCAGCGCTAGTCGCATCCTCCACTGACTTTATAAGATGTTAAGACAAGCACTGGACGCCGCCGAAGGCCAAAAACAGCAGGAAGCAACCGCTGCGGCCGCCGCCAACGAAACCACCTCACTCGCAAGTGCAACGCCAGTAGCACCACAACTTCCTTGTCCATTATCGGACAGCGGCCGTTCTCGCGGTTACGGCACAACAGGAACAGCATCGGAAGATGGCGACAGCATGGGTCAGTCCGACGACGCCACCGACGAAGACTACTTGTTGGACGACGACTCACAGGACGACTCGGATCCACAGCCTGGATTGCTACTGGCGGTATGGGAACGAGTCAAGAGCGCCTTTTTCATCGTCGCCAATGTCGAAAACTTGTGGGACACGCCGCCGGATCCACGACAGTCGCAACAGGCGGCGCGCAGTGAACAAAACAGACGCGTCAATTTCGTGGTCTTTTTTTGGTTTTTTGTCTTGGCGGTTTCGTACGCCTCGGAACGAGCCACGTACAAGATTCTCGTGGATCGTTCCGGACCCTTTCGACTCTTTGCGGGGTGCATGGTCACGGCTGTACATGCGATCATGTTGGGATTAGTCATGATTGTATCCTATTTGACTAATCAGATGCAGCCGCATCCCTTGGGGATACCCATTGTGGATGTCGGTTTGATGGCCTTGCTGGATACGGCCAGTTTGTTGTTGGTATTCTTGACGGGATATCACGTGCCGCCGACGCTGACTGTTATTTTGGTGCAGTTTACTTTGCCCTTGACGGCATTTTTGACGCAGTTTGTCCATCCGGATGGACGGTGCGCATGTCGTCGACGCGAGATTGAGGCAACAGGGGTAACGGCTCCTAGTCGCACCAGTATCAGCAGTATGGGCCAGCAAAACCCATCATCGGAACACTTACTGCAGCACAATTCAGTCAATTCTCAAACATCCGATAGCACTAACAACAGCAACGGTTACGAACGGGGAGACGAATCCATTACTGCCAGAAGCGCTGGGGGTACTAGCACCTCTGTCGTGGAGGGCACGCCTCTGCCAGGGTTTGGAGGATTGTCGGCCGAACACGTTTGGGGTTCCCTCATTATTTTTCTAGCCGTGCTTTTGGCTCTTCTACCAGCCTTTTATTCGATTGCGAATCCCAGCTTTTTCATTTACGCCGATACCATTCCCATGATGACGGCGTACAATACGTTGCTCTTTGTCTCGAGCTGCATACCGGCTGCCGCTTCGCAGCTCTACAAGGAACACATTTTTGTCGAGTACAAGCAACCAGTCAATGCGGGCTACCTCAATCTACTCTTGTCTATCTTCCAGTTTATCTTTGCGTCCGTCATGTCGCCACTGGTCTTTGGTTTGCAAGGACTGGCCGCCGAGAAGGATTGGACTTCGCTCTATCCGTCGGCGGAATTTTCAGAGAACTTTATGGACGGACTAAAGTGTTTCTTTGGTCAATTGGATCGAGAGGATCAATTACACAAGTATTGGGACGATGCCAACTGCCGGTTTTCCTTGGGACTGGTGTGTTTTCACGCCTTTGCAATCATTGCGGTTGGTGTGGCAGTGGACAAAATCGTGAGCGCTGGCGCCACCAAGGTCATGTACCGAGGAATCAGTGCTGGCATTATCCTTGCCGTCTTGGCTATGCACGCGTACGACATGAGCATTCCCTATTTTAACTATGGACCAATTGTTGATGGTCTCAATCTCGCCTGTCTACTACTCTTGATCTTGGGCTCCGAGGTATACCATCGAGTCAGTCTTCAAGAGTCGACATTCGAGACAGTATATGCCGAGGTTCAAAATTTTTACGACGACGATGACGACTAAGCAGCTAGAAGAATGAGTAAACACAAATAGAGATATCTTACTAATCATCGGGTGACACATTTAACAGCAAACCTCTGAAGGGTAGTGCGACATGACCTGCAAACACTGCCTTAATCACTTGCGGGCTCTTCTACTACGACGGTTTCCTTCTCAGGCGTGGGCGATAGTTCCTTAGTCTCGGTGTCCGATTCTTTCTCGCTATCATCCGTTGCTGGTTGATCTGTTACCTCAACGACTGTCGCTGTTACTCCATTTTCGGTGGCCATTGCTGGTTGGCCATCCACAACTGCTTCACCTTCTATAGTTACAGACGCTGCGCCCGCTTCAATCTTGATGTTCTCGGTGGGTACACTAGCAGCGATGGCGGGAGAGAAAGGTTCAAACTCGGTAGCTGGATCGTCGGCTTCAAGTAAACTCGCGTGGTCTCCATGCCCAAATATTTCATCGAGCTCGGACGCACTCGAAGAGTCTTCCGATGCGAGTACTGCGGTTGCTGAATCGGGCCCAAACGGAATCTCGGCACTCGCAAAATCACCAAAGTCGTCACCTCCTACTGCCGCGTCATCAAAATTGGCAAAGTTTGACCAGTCTGGCGATGGAGCGTCTGAGCTGTCTCCCGCCTGGTCACCGTAAGAAAAGTTGCCCGCAAACAAGTCCATCACTGGAACGTCGGCATCCTCATCACCCTCATCACTGTTACTCCTTTGAATCTCTGGCTCTTCGTCAGAAGATGAGTGAGAACCGTCGTCTTCGTCGTCATCCCTTCCATTGTTGCCAGTCTTTACTTCACCTTTACCGCTGAGTCCTTTTAGCTGCGTCAGCTTGCCGAGCTCTATTCCAAGTTCGCCGTCCTTCATCTTTCCAAGAGGATCGTCAAACATGTAGCCGCCGCTACTATTCGTTTCCCCGGAATTGTAAGACTTTTGGGAGTCGCCAGAATCTTCGTCAGAATCGCCACCCGATGTAGATCGGTTAAGCGCTAGGCCAGCCATCATGCTAGCCGCAATATCAAGGTCGTTGTCGTCCATGTCGATGGCGTCCCCACCTCCAAGCATTCCACGCGGAGGCAATGGTGGATTAGATCCATCATCATCCATCATGTCTCCTTCCGCAAGCCCAGGGCGGTGAGAGTGCAGTGGGTCGCTACTGGGTGCAGCATTGAATCCGCCAAGCGGGGTAGACTGAACGGAGGTTTCGGACGCTAAAGTCGTCGACACAAAATCTTGCCACCGGCCTAGCGCAGGGTGATATTTTATCATCTCGGCAAGGTACAGCGGTTCCCTCTCTTCCTCTTCACCGCCTTCACTTTCGTTCGCCCCTGCAGCTGCTGTTTCCGTGATCTCTTCTTCGACCGGGGTTGATGCTTGAGAGCCTTCCGTAGCACCTCCACCTTCTTGTTGCTCTTCTGTAGACGCGTGAACTAGAGCCTGGCAAATGATAATCACGTGACCCATGTAGCCCAATCGAAAGGATTGCGATGGTGCTCCGACTCCAACGGTTGATGCTTCAATGGTTGAAGCATCGCGAGATTCTAACTGGACTGCCTCGGTGGAGTATTGATCAACAGATGTAGTCTCCCCTTCGACTGCTGGTGTTTCTTTTTCGGCACTCGTATCTTCGTCTTTGGCGTCTAACTCTTCCTTTTCTAGAGCAGCATCAACATCGTCTTCTGATACTGGTAACGGGTCGGTGGTACTGCCCTTGTCGCTTTCGACAGAGGACGCCGCAACGCTGTCAATCGTCAGGTCTGCCAAACCCATGACGACGACTGGTATACTCGAACCCGTCTGCATATCTGCATACGAATCCATCAAACGCTTCAAAAGGTTACACCGTATGATAAAGTACTCTTGCATTTCGACACGAGCATTGCCTCCTTCGAAAACGTGTACCAGTAGATTCGCCACCGATTGATGCAGCATGGAGCACCACGGAAAGTGCCAAAAGAGATCGAGACATAACTCCATGCAAGGCGACTGTATGAGACACGAGTCGACATCGAAATCGCCCAACAAGACCATTGCTTCCAGTACCCGTACAATTCGTAGACGAGACGTTCCCAGCAACTGTTGAGGCTTAACTTTGGAAAACTGCATGGGCGACTTCCACTCCGCGGTTGAAGGATGGTGCAAGAGATAGCTCAGATTCTCTAGTAGTCTGGGAAGATGCTCGACAATTGAGGATAGATCAGCAAGCTCCGGAGCGTTGTTGTCATCTGCCTCCACTTCAATGTTCTCTTGGTCATCATCGGCTGCTGCTGCCATATTTTCCTCCTCGACGTCCTCCTGTGGCTCCGCAGTAGTAGCAACAGCATCCGCGCTAGTTTCAATGGACGGTTCTCCTTGGTCATTTTCTTCTTCTTCGGGCAAGACGGACATGGTTCCGACAGCGCCGTAACCTCCCAGTTGCAGAATCAAACTCTCCAAGACATTCATTGCCGACGTGAGCAAACTCTCGTGCGGGCTGAAAAAGGTACCGTCACCTGTTCGGACCGTCGTGGCCGCCGTCACTAACTTGCTAATGTTTTCCGTCGACGTGAGCGTCAACATGGTATTGGAACTGAGTAGCGAATGTTGAATAATGGTAATCAAGACTTCGGACGCATTTTGTGACAGGTTCAATTGGTGCTCTTCGTCCACCGTGTCAGTGTCGCCGTTGTTGTCATTTGGCGATACCCCCATGAGCATACTCAGCAGCATATCCAGCGCTTCTGGAGCCGACGACCAATCGCATTCAAATGTTGGGCCATCGTCATTCATTTCGAGCGTATTCATCAATAGATCGTCGCCGTGACCATCATTCTGTTCGTCTTCTTGCTCTTGTTGCGATTTTTGCGGCACGGGTCGCAGCGGCAAGAGCAGTCGTTGGGCAATTTGCATAATGGAATGCGAGTACAAGTGTGTCAAAATGGCTTTCATCAAGGCTGTTCGTCCCCCGCGACTGGCGCTACCACCGGTATTCATGTAGCGCGTCATTTCCAAAGGTCGCCTGCGAAACAGTACGCTCAAAATCTTGTCAAAGTAGCCGGCACGGTAATCGTCCAATTCCCCCGCGGGTGTCGTAAAGAGCACGCTAAAGAGCAAGTCCAGGATGCGCCGCGGCGGTGCATCCACCACTACTTCCACGCCGTCGTGGGACAGCGACGGCACAATTTCTTCATTGGAGTGCTGTTGCTCTTGTTCTATTAGTACCACGTGACCGTCCGCGAGTGCCGATAGAATGCCATTGATTTCGCAACATATAATTTCACAGGCCATGTAGGGAAATCGAATGTGGCGCAGTTCGGGATCGTCCGAGGGCGGCGTTTGCGTCTTTGAGGTGGCAGCCTCCTGGTCGACAAGGTGTTGGGAGAGCCATTCTCCCGGCTGTTGCTGTTTGGCGATTACTTGTTCGGTTGTCGGTTCCGAGGTGTCAGTCTCTGGTGCGTCCTCCGTTACTGCTGGTGCTGGTTCTACTGTTGCTGCTGTTGTTGCTGCTGATGGTTCTATTGTTGCTGCTGCTGCTGATGGTTCTCCTGCATTGGACGATCCGTTCGATTCTACTGTTACTGCCGTAGTAGTTGAAGGTCGGATCGCATCCGCAGTTGGTAGAATGAGATACTGCACCAGCTGCGTAACAGCTCGTTCGGTAGAAAAGTAGGCAATCAACTTTGGGTGGACGCCGCGCAGCTCTTGCAGCAGTTCGTCTTGCGCCAAGAGGTCTTCCACCGTGAATTCCCCCGAGTCCAGGAGGTCTTTGAGGGGCGATTCAAAGGAAAAGGCACCGGTGGACCAAATGTCTCCGGTCACGCCGCCGCCGAGCAAGGACATGATGTTGTAAATGACTGCGGTCCGTTTAATCTACTGCGTGGTACAGTGCAAAAAGGGGGGGGGGACGAAACAAGGTACGATACCGGTACGACTAGTCTACTATAAAGCGCAGCGTTGCTTTTTTGGTTCCTCTCTCCAACAAACGAAGCGAAACGGGCAAGTTCGGGTCCCGCAGATGGAGGATCGCAAGGGACGATGCAGAGGACCAGCGCTCGGCTGTACCGTGTGGAACTGTATACGGTACCGTATAGGGTGTGTGTAAACTGTTTTTTTCTTCTTCGAACAGCGTCAAGGAGGGTCAAGCAAGGCAAGGCAAGACACTAACTGTTTCTATCCGTGTGCGAGAATAAACCGCCGAATTCGGGTTGACCGCGGCGCGCGTACGGCGCCGAGACCATCTTTCCGAAAAGCCTTGGCCATTGGCAAGCGACGCGAGCGAAACGGTATGTGACAAAACGGAATTAGGAATCTTAATCAACAATTACTTAATAATGACCGACGGACATTGTTCTTCTCACACGTCACCAGCTACTGTAGTACGTCGTGGAGTTCTCAGGTTCGATGAATTATGGTAGATTGCTTCTTTTTCCCCCCCGGCGGGGTGTGGTTTCGATCGAGAGGGTTCTTTGGAGCGACCATGAAGCGCAAACTACAACACACGCAGCGTTGACGTTTACACTTACACAGTTCAACCTCAAGGCCCCTTTTATCCCATTGTCTACGCTGTATACAGAAAGCATCACAAACCATGACGATCTTGAGCATTACAGCACGCAACATTGTGCGTACGACTCGCTCCCTCTCGACGGCCACTACCGCTGCACGACTGCTCTCGAGCAGCAGCAGTGTCTATTCCACCACGATAACGACAACAACAACAAGACGCATTGCCGCAGTCGCAAGTCGATCTTTTGCTTCCGCTGTTCCGCAAGAGACAAGTCCAGTCACAAAGCCAGCTCCTCGGCGACGAACCACCATTGAAAAGAAGGATCCACTCATTTTGACAGAGGCAGCGGCCAAGCGCATCAAGGAACTGTTGCACGGAAGCAGTGCAACAACAGCAACAACAACAGAAACTGAAGCAAAGGCCATGGGCATTCGCTTGGGTGTCAAACGGCGCGGGTGCAACGGCCTGTCGTACACGCTCAATTACGCCACGGAAAAACCTCCGAAAGATATCGAATTGCAGGCGCACGGTGTCACCGTCTTTATTGAACCCATGGCGCTATTTAGTGTCGTCGGAACAACCATGGATTGGGAAGAAAACGAACTGGCGTCAGAGTTTACCTTTAACAATCCAAATTCCAAGGGTGAATGCGGATGTGGCGAGAGCTTCAACGTATAATGAGACAAAAAGGTCGAGTTGGTTAGTCAGGCATGAATATGAATTCATCACACGCTGGTGCTGGTGAATCCTTGTCACTTTAGACCGAAAAAGTAGTAACGTTTAGTATGGCACAGTTTATAGATACAATAGAGGCTGCTTCTCCTACTGGACTAGTAGTACTTTTCTGTGTAACCAGAATGTAAAATGGTCTACTGTAGTTGCGGTACCAAGGCGAGAAGCAGGTCGGAATTGACGTCATAGTAGACTATGCGAGTAAGTGAAAGGCAGCAATCGCCCATAGCTTTACGGTTCAGGCGAGGCAGCATCGTCGATCTATGATAAGGTAGTCTAGACGGTACGTTCGCGTACGACTCATTCATTCATTCACTCCTATCCTCACATCACTCACTACTAGCTAGCGTACCGGTACCGTACTAGACAACGGTACGGTACGGTCTAGTCTAGTTAAAAACCGAACTGTCTCACGTTTTTTGGATCGCGTACCGTACGACTCATTCACTCCTATCCTCACATTCACTCACTACTACTAGACAGCGCTACGGTACCAGGTACTACCATAGTCGTAGACTAGTCTACCGGTACTACCGTACCGTACCGTACTACTACTACTCGAGTTCGCCTCACGTCCTTCCTTCGTGCGTCACTGAGCATCCCTAACCTTCGCGGGAAGACGCAGGCGAAAACCAACCAACGACGACACACGACACATGACACATACAACGACCTTACTTTGCACATGGCACCATTTTCGAACAGGTCACCTGTGAGAGTAGTCTGTAGTCTAGCCCCTGTTCCCACTAAACACACCCCACTGCTGAATATCCACAACTAGACCAGACTAGACGGCAGAATGGCGGATCGAAAGGCGCGGTTAGCCGCGTTGGCTGCCAAGGCAAAAAGAACAAAACCTGCCACCGAACAAGACACGGAAACGGCAGCAGTCGATACCTTGGCTACTCCTGCCGTCACGTTCCGCAACTATACACCGGCCGACAGCAAACTAGCTGGAGGAGATGCTGTCTATTTGGACGAGCCATCTTCCAAACGGGCGCGACAAGAGGAGCCGACAGCTCTGCAACAAGCCTTGGAAAAAGCAAAAGCCGAAGCTGCCGTTGCTAGCGCCACTTCATTCGAGAATCTCGCGGCAGTCGCACCCAAAAAGATTAATAGGGATCTCAAGCGGGACGTGCAAGCCAGGTTGGACAAGCTGGAACGACGAACGCAAAAGACAACGGTGGAATTGCTCAAGGAACGGCTGCAACAAGAAGCCGAAATCGACTAAAAAACGTCTCTCTTGAGAGTATAACTAGCGTAGCACACACACACACACACATTGGGATAAACAGCATGACATG
>Ga0307981_1001195_pt1 | contig 23887 bp, 19 predicted proteins | sample OrgLakmetagen987_FD_201849 | JGI IMG/M metagenome (GOLD analysis project Ga0307981, IMG submission 201849) | Saline water microbial communities from Organic Lake, Antarctica - #987 | ecosystem: Environmental > Aquatic > Non-marine Saline and Alkaline > Saline | place: Antarctica: Organic Lake... | reverse complement strand
AAGGTTTAAAATTGACTAATACGCACCAGCCTCGTCCAAAACAAGAATTTGTAACCCATCAACATCAAATTCGGGCGATTGTTCCAAGTGTTGCAACACACGACCAGGAGTGGCAATGATAATATTCATTCTTCCCACTCTAGCTTGTTCTTGATCAAATTCCTTCTTACCGCCCACCAGCAGCCCAGCACTAAAGTTATGAAAGGAACCGACACTTCTCAACACTTGAAAAATCTGCACAGCAAGTTCTCTCGTGGGAGATAAAACAAGGGCCCCTGGACCATCCACCATTGCTGAAAATCGGGCCCTGTACAACTTTTCCAATACAGGAATCAAGAATGCCATGGTTTTACCAGATCCCGTCCTCGCTGCTCCCAGTACATCACGCCCAGCAAGAGCATGGGGTATACATGCATTCTGAATGTCCGTCATGTTCAAAAATGTTTTCGAGTTCGATTTATGTCCTTCCTCTAAGCCTCTGAGAGTATTGTGAGATATGGGAAGGGATCGAAAGGAGACGGTTTGATTGAGGAGAGGGACATGACCTCGTTCAGGCGCTTCTTCCTTTATTCTGGATTCTAGAGTCTTGATTTCTACCGCAGTTCGAGATGAAAGTGTCTCCACTGAGCCATTGTTTCGACGACTGTTTTTATAACTCTTCTTGTACTTTGCCATGTTGATTGGTCGAAGATGTGATTGTAGTTTATTCTGCTAGCTTATTAGAAGAAACTGTTCTTGCTCTCTCGGTCTCTTCTATTTTCTAGCTGTTATTGTCTGTTGTTAAATTTCTTTAGTTTGCGAACTTTCTTGCACGAGCGAGTTCATTGTGAGAATTCTTAGGTCAAATTTTGGTTGGCTGGGGGAAGAAATACATGAGATGAATGAGGCTATATTATCCCTATTGACTAAGGAACCAAATGCGAATTGCTTCAGGCAGTTCAGGACCAATGGAAGGTTTTGCAAGAACAAATTCAATTCCACTACAGAATTATTTACATTTCGACCTACTTACATTGCTCCTTCAACCCATCAAACATCAACTATCAGGCATCGTCTGTAGCTGAAGATGGAAGTCTTTGAGAATAACGAATCGACGCCTTTCTCTAAGGTAGTGCAAGATCTCTGTACGCCTGGACGCGATGATAATTCATCAAAGACTGCAGCAGTATCAGCGGCTCTAGTAGAAGTTATCCAGGAAAAGCTTGGTGCAACCTCCTTTGAGAAAGTTTCCCCAGCTGCTCTATTTGCTTCTGCTCTCAATGCTTTATCATCAACAGTCACTTCAGACATTGTTGATGTTGCTTCATCTCCTCAGCTCTCATTGTTGGAAATTTTGAGAGTGACTATTCCATACGTATCCTCCTCAAATCCCAATTTATACTTGCATCAATTTAGTAATACATCACGGGCATTGCGCGGAGTAGCAGCCTCTATCCCGACAACTCATCAGACACAAGATCAGAGTAAGATAAGTAGTGGATGGAATGCACTCTTGAGGCAGTGCATTAGAACTTCGAGCACTGCATTAAATGGAATTCTCGTTCTCGATAATGCAAAGGTGATGGAAAAGGAAGTTCTCAAATGCTTTCACAGCACAATTCTCAAACATTTTGATGATTCAAGAGCCAAGGTTAGACGGCAAGCGCATTCGTGTGCATTGGAGTTGTTGCATCTATCCAATTCACTTGAGCAGAATGGACTTTATAGGCTTATTCCTGATCATTTGGTGGAGTACTCCCATCATATTCTTGACACCTTCATTGCATCTGCTGGCAAGAAGAAGAAGCAGCATAACGATTTTGAAAAGAAGGAGAAAGTTGTTAGATTGATGCATTTACTTTCCTTCTTGGACTCTGGTTTGGTCATCACCAATGCAAAGGGACGCATGACTCTTGGGAAAGATTTGATGAAATTGTTGGATTTCGCCATTGTTTCAGGAAAAAATGAGGATATTCAGATCAATATTATGGTTGCCAATGGAGCCTTGGCAGCATTGCTACAAATTTTTGATAATTCCAATAGAGAATTTAAGAGCATAGACGAAGATACGTCGCAGGAAGATGCTTTCTGTGCCCAGCAATGGGCAGCACTACTGCAGGCGAATGTTAACATTGTCGCCTTTACTAAGAACGGAAATGAAGGAGTTGGCGAATGCCGCATTCTCTACGCTAGAGCTATTGTTGCAATCACCGTTCGCATGCTTTCAGATAATATAAGTGATGCGCAGAAACCAGTTATGAAGGCCCTTGTTCCTAAATTACTGTCGCTATCTTTCACCACTGTCATCAATTGCGTTGGCGACGAAGACATTGCTCAAAATGCTGTTCAGAGTATTTGTGCAGAACTAGGTCGGCTTATCAGATGTGAGGGCATCAAGAAAATGATGCAAGAAAAATCAATTTCTGCAGGGACTGGCAAATGCATTGAATCTTGTGTTGCTGCCATGCAGAAGATTCTTCATTACCGCTTCAAGTCAAATTGGGACGCATCGCTTCCATGCTTGGCATCCCTCGCTGTAGTAATTGTACAGGGCATGGTACCCTCTTCTGGAGCAGATGAAGAAACAATGGCAATCATGCAATCGCGTGTAAAACCACTTGTAGGTGGACTTGTCCAACTGCATGCCGATGTCGATGATAAACGTTCCAAACAGGTAGTACAAGGAGCTATTGGTACTATTGTAGAGGGCCTAGGTGCAGAGATATTCATGGGTCTAGTTAATCTTTGCGATGACTCAAAAGATTCAAAAGTTGTTCATGGTGCAGTATCAAATGAACGTGCATGGATTTTAGATGTAATCAAGTCATCACTTTCTACGGATTCCAACCCTTATCGCCCACGCCTTGCATTCTATCAGAGCCATGTCTTGGCGCTCGCTCGCAAATGCGATTCCGCCAGCGCTAGTGATAACTTGACAGTTGTTGAGGCTTCCATTCAGAGGTCTCGGGTGATTGATCTATGGGGTTTATTTCCATCGTTCTGTCTTCAACCTTTGGATATCGAAGTAACATTTCCAGCACTTGCGCAAACCTTTGTTAAAGCAATGGGAGATAAACGTTATCCTGAACTATTGGTACGTGCATGTAATTTTGATTTGCGACAGCAAACTTATGCTTGATATTTCATACTAACCCTCAATCCTTGTAAACAGACAATTATTTGCACCGGTCTCACTGCTTTAGCTCGGGATGTGTCAGAGAGAAACGAAAGCACTTCAGATGGAAGCGTCGAAACTGAAATGCGTATTTTATCAGAATGTTCTACCAAAATTCTACCTTCACTGTTCCGACTTGTTGAAACTCTTCACGGAGTAGACGGTAGTAAAAACCGTAGTAAGAATGCCTCTAAAGAAGACGTAGAGATGGATGTTACTGTCGATGGAGAAGAGAAAAAGAAGAATCTTTCGCGAGAGGCTCAGCGTGTAATGACCGTTACTGATGCTATTGCTGCATTTGCTGCACTAGCTCCTGAACAATTCTTGAAGGGGCTCTTTACAAAGGTTATTCAACGCCTACTCACTGCTTCTCAATCAACCGGAAACGAGATAGAGAAAATGTGCACTCTTTTGGGTTTAGCTCAGGCCCTTGTGAAGTCTCAATGCTTAAACAACGAGAGTATCTCTCTCCTTTACAGATCAATCAAACCCCTGATCAAATCCGATGAACAGGGCTCCCGTGTTCAAAAACGTGCGTACAAAGTATTTGCAGAGATTTGCCAGCATAAAAAAGATTTTGTTACTGCTCCTGAGAGACTGAGTGAAATTATCGACCTCATGATTGGGTCTACAATGGTGCTTCAGGTATCTGCGCGACACATGAGACTAAAATGTATCAAGTTTGTTGTCGATGGATTTGATAGCAATAACGAAGCTCACATGAGAATTGTACCAAATCTTGTTGGAGAGGTCCTTCTTTCTCTCAAGGATGCCAATGCTAAAACCAGAGAGTCTGCATATCAACTTCTTTTGTCAATTGCGAAAGTTCAAAACGACATGACAACCTACTTACAAATTATCGTGGGAGCGCTTGGAGCTCAAACCCCGCACATGCGTTCTGCAGCAGTTATGGCTTTATCGCGTTTGGTCTTTGAATACGCTCGTGTTGACTTCACTGTACAAAACCTTCTTCCCAACTTATTGCAAACTGTGATTCTTCTTTTCGACGAAAATTCTAGAGAGGTAATTAAGAGTGCTATTGGATTTGTAAGAGTCAGCGTTGCTGCATTGAACAAGGATCAACTCGAACCACTACTCCCAGAACTCGTAGAAGGTCTGATGAAGTACAACCGTGGCAAAGGAAGGTTTCGGGCGAAGATCAAGATTATTCTCAAAAAGCTTGTTCGTTCCTACGGATACGACAGTATTACTCCTCTAGTTCCTGCGAATGACACTCGTTTGCTCACACACATGAGAAAGATTGCCGAGCGCGCAGCTAGACGTAAGGCTGCTGATATTCAAGATGGAGCTACTGCGGTAGGCGAGTTTGCCGACCTCATGGATTCTGATGAGGATGATTCTGATGATGGCCGTACATTCATGACAGGGGTCACAGGCTTTACTAAATTGACTACGGGTTCGCGAAAAAGTGTGAAGAGTGCCATGTCTATGAAAAGTATTGCAAAGAGTGTTCGCAGCATGACAAAATCTATGGCAAGTGCCAAGAGCACAGCTACATCTGGTCCAAGAATTGATACCAGTGGTGAGAGGAGTGGGGAAATTCTCGACATGCTTGATCCTGCAGTGACGAAGAATGTAAGATTCCAGCAAGAAGATGACGACGACGATTTTAGTGACGACGGAGAAGCAATGGAATTTGATGACAGCGGAAAACTTGTCATCGGTGGTGACGATAAGATCAACTTTGGAAACGATCGTGATGCCGGCGATGATGCCGAAAACGCTGAGATTTTCAGAAGTGGTAAGAAACAGAGAATAAGTAAGTATGATAGTGCTGTTGCCTCGAGAGAACAAGTACATACAAAGAAGAACAAGAAAAAGCAGCAAAGGGACAAGACCCAATTACTTGGAGCTGCTTATAAGTCAAAGAAAGCAGGAGGAGATGTCAGGAAAAAGGATCACAAATTTGAACCTTATGCCTTTGTCCCACTCGATGGCAAGAAGTACGCAAAGAAGTCTCGTAGTAAGACTGTTGAAGAGATGGCCACTGTTGTGAGAGCGAAGGGAGGATCCAAGCGCAAGAGAAGGTAGAGTCAAAGCAATAAATATAATGAAGTAACAAACTATTTCACAACAGAACTAGCTAGTTACACGAATTAGAATATCTATGATTAGATATAGAGCAGTATCGTTCCTTTGAACTGTCATGATTTTATGTGTCTTTGTGTGTCTAGCGACCAGCGCACTCCCATCACGAAGTAGCTGCCACCAAAGATACAGAATCTCCAATTTTGACCCTACCTCCTGCGCCAACAATGTTTCCGTACCAACCCCTCAAACCTTCCTTCTCGTCCAACCAAAGTAAAAACTTCTTGCACTGCTCAAATCGTTCCTTCGGAGGAATACTCTCATTATTGATGTAGGGCAATTTACATAAATTGCCACATGGTTCGATTCGCTCTGTGATTTCTACGGGTGTCACAGAAAGTTTAGAGAAAGATAGTTCAGCTTTGAAATATACATGTCAATAGTATGTAGATATCCAACAGTAAGTAGAAAACAGATGCAGTACCTGCAGTAGAGCAAAATGAAACTTACCTACAACCACACCTTCCTCTAATCCTTTATTATCTCCTCCACTTTCATTATTTTTATTCTTGGTCTGAAACAGATATCTCTTTCCAACCTCGAAGAAAGTATAATCGATTCCATCAACGTAGATATTCTCCCCCAAATCCCCTTCACGTACATCTTTCCATCCGGCCTCCTTGAGTGTTTTTAAAACATCAGTTGTCAAGATCGAAACAGCTCTATTGTGTGTTGAAGCAAGTGCAACTGTTCTAAAATGGTTATAATCCCCATTGACTCCATCTGGCCCAAGACTGATCTCCGCCCTGGATTCTTTTTTTGTAGTGTACAACTTGGAAGAAGGTTCACTTCCTTCCTTGTTGTAAGATTTTGCAGCAGTGCGAATCACCGTTCCGTGTTTTGATTTTGGATCTGAATCATCGTCTTGGCTGGATGGAAGATTGGATCTAAATTTTAACTTTTCGATGGCAAAGTCTAGCCCGAGCGATGAGAAGGCATCCTCCAACCATCCATTGAGTCTCACTCCGTTTCGACCGTAAGAGTTGAAGTGAAGGTTTGAACTATGTCTCGGTGGAGATTGGGGAGTGATGTTGAGGTCCTGTTTGATACGCGGTATATGAGAATTGAAAGCGCCGGTGGTCGCTAGGGTAATTACAACTATTGCAGTTGCATAGGTGCAGAGGTTCATTCTACCATCGAAGACCATCATGATATTTGTAATGTCTTGTTTTTTGTTGTTGTGTCAATAATTGTCCATGTCCAATTGTTAATAATTATTGGTTGGATGAGGGATGTGAATTTTGGATTAGTGACACTGTTTAGGTTTCCTCCTTTCTTCCCCTTTTTTCTTTGAAAGTTTCTGTTTTGGCCTTTTTAGTTCCGTTGGCTAAATAACTTGTAACTTTTTCACTGCCCAACAACAACGCAAAAGACACCAAAATCAAATACAAAAACTAAAAGAAGCACTACCTAGCTAGAGACAAAAGCAAACAACTTCAACTGCAAACTAAAAAGGAATTCAATTGGGAAAGACCAATTGGGAAGCAATTGAATTTCAAGGATCAATTAAGATTCACGAAGCAAGCCATCAAAATACATTCTACTGTATTGCAATTATCAGTGGATTCAGATAGTCAACATCAATACATCAATATATATATATATATACCCGCATATATCAATAAATACATAAATGATGCCGGGAGTATTTGATGCAATTCAACTAAAGTCTTCTAGTCAAGGACTTTCCCTTGATCGTACTCTAGGCACAGTCGCATCGATCACTATTACAATCGGGATTTACCGTGTCCTTTCAGCGGCCATGAAATCAAACGGAGGGAGAATGTCAAGTAGTGGACTCGCAGAACTGATTAAAGTTACTATCGGCAGTCTACTCCTAGGAAATGGTGCCAATAAATTGATGCAATATAAAGAACATATGGAAAGCGGTCTTCCTGACAATGGCGTTTTGGTGAACTTGAAGGGAAGCTGCCATTGCAGATCTGTTTCGTTCATGGTGAGTTTATTCCTTGTATTGCCTATTGCCTTCCCATATTCCAATAAATAAAGGAACCAGTCCATGTCACGCTCTGTCACTCAATCGCTCACTCAACATTTCTTCGTGAACGACCTTGTGCAGCTGAAAGCACCAAAAACTGTGCTTGCGAAAGACTGCAATGGAAAGATTCGGTATCCGCATTGCATGACCTCTGCAGACAATTTTCAACTCATGAGTGGAACCAAATACCTCTCGGTTTATTATGTCAACCTTGCGGAAACTCATAATGGTCCCGTAGTAGCAGCACACACATTTTGTTCACGATGCGGTGTACATATTCTGAGGGCTCCCAATTCAAATACTGATAAATTGGAAGTCAACACAAACTGTTTGGAGGATAGGAATAATGTGAAGGAAGTCAAGATGGAAGACGATTTTAATGACATGAGTTTGGGACGTGGAAAAGCTTTAGAGAGTCGGCTGCGAAGGCAACCCGCAACTCCCAATCATGGACTCCATGTTGTCAAAGATGATGATTCGAGTTGGATGGAGGATGACGAATTTCTTCGGACGATTGAAAAAAGACAGATTCCAAGCAAGATTTATAAAAGTGATACTCCAGGGACATCGGAGACGACGGCAGCTTCTTCATTTTTGCTTCCAGCAGATAGCGAGGAAGCATCCTATAGTGATGTCAGTTCCTTGCATAGCACGCGGTCGAGAAGGTCCTTCCGTAGTTCACGGTCTAAATATTCACAATCAAATGCACCACACTATAACCGTGGAGGTGGTATGAATAATGTGAATGCTGATACGACGAGTATCAGCGGTTGGGCAGTTGGATCCTCACTTAGATCTGATTCCATGAAAAATCACCGTAATTCGCGAAGAATGGATGATGGTATTTCATTGCCTAGTATGCCATACAGAGATGAAATTACGCAGGAATCGAGAAATCTGCCTTCTTCTGCAGTTTTTAAAGATAAGCTGAAGCATTACATGAAGAAGCACAAGAACTCGGGAAGAAGAACTGAAGCAATTGCTGAAGAGAATGGACTTTTCTAGGAAGAAGTTTGGAGATGCTTGGTAAGCAAGTTCTCCGAGTACATATTCAGAGATAGGCGCCCGCAATAATACAATTCTTATGCAGCGGAATGACATGAAAATAAACATAAACAATACAACACTATAGTTTAAGGCTAAAGTGCGTGCAGCCAAAATTTATGCTGAAGAGTTGGGGCAGAGCAGAGTTCTAAGATTCAGCACAATTCGCTGCTGTTGGAGTACAGGTTCACATATACTGCCTTTTGTTTCGTCAATCTGAAGCCATCAATATAATACTCCTCGTTTTGTAAGCGCCTCAAAGTCTTTGGCCTTCCTTCTTCAATGCGAAGCTTCTCAAAAAACATGTAGGCACGTTGGTAGGTCAAATTTTCACACTGTTCTTGATTCTGTCCACCGAGAAATGCCCTGAGAGAATTGCCATGAACAGCAATAAGTGCCAAAAACATTGCAATACTTGAACCGTCCCTCCTCAAAAAGTCCTGAATCTAAAAGATGGATGAATGTCGATGAAAATTAAATTGGGACACATTATAAGATTTTTTCGTAATTCATTTTGACGTGGCTTACCTTATTTACAATCTCGGGACAACTATCATAAATATTGCTGTCCTCTTCTACGGTATCGATCATCATGGCCTTTTTCACAAGTTTGGCAAGAGCTTCTTGGGCAGTTTTCTTTTGCTTCTTACTCACCCATTCGTAGGCATCATCAAAATCACGGGAGCGCTTGTTATTCTGAAGCTTCTCACTAGAAGATGCAACGCCACTTTTGATATCGGCGTACGAATTCGTTGAGCGCGTACTAACGAGAGGGCTGAAAAGCTTGCGAAGGGTATGCTTCGGACCTGATTTGGTATGTATAATGATAGCAATTCTCTTTTCGCCATCACAATCAAACGTGTCACTGATCACGCCATCCTTCGAATCGAATGTGCTAGATTTCACAGGCACGTTCTCGAGGTTCTTTTTGTCATGCAAAATTTGATCAATGTGAGGCATCGTTAGGGTTTGACTTGTTCTTTGCTTTGGCGATGGATTTTTTGATTTTGTGAGGAATGATACAGATCTTTTTTGTTGTGAGGTAACGAATCTTTCCACATGAGGAATGACTGTTCTGTGCCATCTTTTAGCGATCAAGTAGAGGTAGCATGTGTATGTTAGATGTTAGCACATCATATGTTAACTGTATCATTACAAAATTATGGCGCGAATCCTAAACTGACACCAGTTTCGTTACTTCCTCATGCTCTGCGTCCATTAATGCCGCTTGTGCACAATTCGCGATGAAAGTAATGAGTGTCCTTGCTGCAGTCTCAATGAATCGAGATTCCTGTCGCCCTCCCTTCGCAGTATCAATCAACATTATTGTCTTTACTACTGCCGGCCAATCGTGGGTTGGTCTTTTATATGAATAATGAGCTAAAGTGGCCTTTTATGTCGAAATGTCCATACCACCCAAAGATATTACCATTATCTATTGGTTTTGAAAAGAAAAGAGGGACGATACCGTACAATAATCCGATCTAATCCGATGCTGATAGGTAGCCGAGAAACAGATTAGTAGCTGATCATCCTAGCCAAAAGAACACCTCAAGATATAATTAATCATCAGATCAAGGCTTTCTTTGGTTCAGACTTGGAACATGGGCTCCTCCACGTTTTTCATCAGCATCAACAACATCAAACGCTTATCGAACCATACGGGAAGCGCGATGGACAGATTTCTGATAGTCATCCGACTGGTGAGGGTACTTGCTGCAGTAGCGGCAAAATCAATTTATGAAGAGATTTAAAGATCTTTTCGCAAATATTTATCGATTATCAATTACAACTACCCGTAACATATAATTTGATGCAGTGCAACAAATGACGTTGCTTGCTTCTTCTCTGGCCATCCTCCTCAATACCAGGTTCTCGTTCTGTGTAAATCTGTCTCAAAAGCAGTAGGTAGAGCAATGTAGTTGTAATCCTCCTTGAACTTCTCTCCCTCCTCCTCCCTTTTATATCTTGTTTCCTTTACTTTTTTTGCACGTCTCACGTCTCCCATCGATCCCATCAGCATTCTTCTATTTTCTATTTTATTTCCTCATCGCTCATCGGATCACTCACCACTCACTGCTCACCGCTAGAGCATCATCGTCATTAATTCGAATTCATTGGTTTTAAGTACGAGAAGAATTATTTATGCATGCGTTATCAATCACTCTCTGGTTACCGCTGATAATCAACTGCAGTGCCCTCATCGGAACAGCAACGACAAGGGTCCCTAATTCACTACTTCAGTCATCAAAAGGAAAAGAAGGGACATTATCCCCTCGTTCAACAACAATATCAGCAAGTAAAAGTAAAAGTAGATCGACAGAGAGGCTGGATCGACTAAGTCAACGCATAGAACCCCGTGAAATATGCCGTGGATGTAATAGACCTCTGATACAATGTCTCTGTGATCATGTACCTTCCACTAAAATTAACCTGCAGACCGAGGTGATTTGTCTTCAGCATCCTGTTGAGTTCCGTCGCAAAACTATCTCAACCGTACCTCTGCTAAAGCTGGTACTACAAAATTGCAGAGTGATGGTCGGTCGATCTTTCGAACAAGAATTGGAAATCGTCATTGACGATGCATGTGATCGAGGAATGATACCTCTTTTATTATTTCCTGGACCTGATGCTATTACATTGGAAGATTCAGATGCAATGTATAAGCTTCGTCTCGCTGGTGAACAACTTTTAGGAACTACATCAGAGATTAACATTACGGGATCTGTTGACTCGAAATCATCTGACACTCTCAACGGAAACAACTATCTTCTAATCATTGTTGATGGCACTTGGACGCAGGCAAAACGAATGGCACGGTATTCACCTGTGTTAATGAAAAGGTGCCAGCCAATCCAGTTTATGGGCACTTCAGACAGATCAATCTATGATTCTATTCGGAAGCAGCCAGAGTCATTCTGTCTATCTACTCTTGAGTCATGTGCACGAACATTAAAGCTATTAGAACCTGATAATCCGCTCATGGACGAGGCAGTCGATCACTTGCACGCAGCATTAAAAGCTTTAGTGAGAACACAGATGGAACAGGAAAGGATGCACCTTGAGTCGAGCCCTGAATCGATAAGGAACTCTACAAAACTAGACTGGAAAAGAAAGAGACAGGATGAATTGGAAGGCAAACTTAATTTTGATAAAGAGACGAATGATGTGGTTTCCCCCATAAATTTCGTAAATTTCGTCGGGTTGAACGAGGAAAGAGACCTAGGCGATGGTTATAGTTTGCGATCGCTGCAGGGTTCAAATGATGCGAAATTTGTGGACTCAAGGTGGCCATACAGTTCATCCAAATCCTTAAGAATGATCGAGAGACAAATTGAGGCTGACAATAAAAATGCCACAAAAACCAATTGCAGTTGCTGCCTAGGGATCGAGTATCGAAACGAATTGGTCGGATGTATCCTGCGGCATCGAAATGGGTCCTTGGGGATATTGCACATTGATGAGAATCACAGGCGGCGTGGTTTTGGGGATGCTCTTCTCAAGGAGGCATCTCGGGCAGTGATTCATCGTAAGCAACCTCTCTTCGCTTACATTGTGGATGGCAACAATCAATCGGAGGCGTTGTTTTTTAAACAAGGGTGGGTCAAAGCTGATCCAGATTCTATCAAAGGAACAGGCAAACGCAAAGCGAAGCGTCTATGGCAGTTCAAAAGTTGATACCTCTTTAATACAAGTAGACACCGAAAATGTATCATAAGATTGACATTTTACAAATTATGTGGCTTACAAATAGGTTTCATTAAAGTTCGTTGTCACTCAGAAATGCTTTGTTGCGTGCTGACCAATTATGTGGAACAATCTCACTTTTGTCGTAAGGAGCAATTCTAACATAACCATATTCGCCAGACATCCAAATTACCAGTTGTGTACGTTCGCCATGGACCTCGCGCACACCGTGGGTATGCTGACCAAGATGGATCAAGGCTACTCCTGGAGTGGACATTGACACAAAATTAGGTACATCAACCTCAGAATCCGTGTCATTGAGGAAGTATTTCTGGTTCTTGAAATATAGCACTTTCTCCGTCGATGTGGTTTCAAGACAGATATTGACCGTAATTGTCGAATGGTCAGTATGTTCTGTTAAGTTCCTATCCATTCCTGGCTTGTAGCGGACAGTGAAAGCATACGCTTCTTTCAAGTCTGCCGGTGCAGCAATATCTCCGAATTGTAATCTCGCCAAAGGCGTCAAAACTTCTGTAACGATATTATTTATCAAACGATCAAAACCGATCATGGAAAGAATGACTCCATAACGATTCATGCTGTTCGGGCGACGAAGCGGAATGCCCGAAGACTCATAATGACGGATCTCTTCTAAAAAATCTTGAGAAAATTTTGAATTGAAGATCTGAGTTGCATATACTCCAGGGGCGTCGGTTTCGTTCATGATGCTTGAGAGCATAGCAAGGTCTTGGTTCCGAAGTGCATTTGTAAGGTTGGGATCCATGTATTTGTCTTGGAATGATGTATTGAAGTCGTATATTTGATCATGAAGCTTGCCGTATTCCTCCAATGCATCTTGAATCAATGCTTCGTTATCATCCCAAAATGATTGATCCTCAAGATCCCCTGCCAATGTTGCTTTTGGGACTGGTGCCTTGAGTAATTTTGCTCGAATTAAGGCAGAAATTCCGTCTGTTGATGCATCAACGAGAGGATCTGTTGCTAGATCTTTTGCACAAACTGCTGATGTGATGATGAAAGCTAAAAAGCAGATTGCAGGTTTCATCATTGAGCGAAAAGAAATAAAAAATAATGTGCATTCAGTTGTCATTATCAATAACGCAATCAAGCTCTATCTTCTATCTTCAATCTACGAAGTCTAGAGAATTCTCAAGGCTTCGTAGTAGATTGAAGATTGAAGATAGCGCTTGATTACGTTATATCTATTGAAAATGAGAACTCAATATGTACACATTATTTTTGTAGAGCACGTGTAATGGCCTAAACCAGGAACACAATCGAAACTTCTTGACATGACGTAGTCTAGCAAACCTGACGACCAAAAACACATATTAAAATATCACACGCATCATCTGATGGTGTCATCCAACCAACACCACCCAACCAACTAAGACAGACGATGACTCACGGCTTCCGATTTCCGATTGCTGCAGTCCACTTCCCACATCATCTTTCTCACAATATATCAACAAGCACAAACAACAAACAATGAAGCTCGCTATTTTCACAACTATCATCTCATCAGCTAGTGCATTCGCACCTAGTGCGCAGTTGAAGGCAACTTCTATTGCCCTTCGCTCAACACCAGAGAGTGACATTGAGACTCCTCAGGAGGAAGTTGCAGCACCTGTTCCTGTTGTAGCAGCTATTAATGGGTGGACACCAGACCCAGCTATGCCTTGTTATGGTCTCCCTGGAGTGGTTTCCCCTACCGGTTTCTTTGATCCATTGGGCTTTGCCCAAAAGGGTATCAGTCTCAACGACGTCAAGCGCAACAGAGAGGCTGAAGTAATGCACGGACGTGTTGCAATGATTGCTTCTCTTGGATATCTTGCTGGTGAGTCAATTAATGGCCCATTTAGCATTGTAGGTCCCGCAAATGATCAACTCCAGCAAATGCCTGCACCTGCATTCGCCTTTCTTACTGCTGCGATTGGTGCAGCTGAGTTGAATCGTGCTAGAATCGGATGGGTTGAGCCCGACCTTGGAAGTTGGAACAAGACTCTATGGAAGCTTCGTGAACAGTACTACCCTGGTGATATTGGATTCGACCCACTTGGCCTCAAGCCAGCGGATCCCAAGGAATTTGCCAACATGCAGACAAAAGAGTTGCAGAATGGACGCCTTGCTATGCTTGGTGTTGCTGGAATGTGTGCTCAGGAGCTTGTGAACCATCGAACGATCATTGAGACACTTGATTTCTACCAGAAGATTTATGGTGGAGTGGATCCCTACGCTGTGTGTGGTGATGCTATCATCTGCTAAATGATTTATAATGACTAACTTTGTACTAAATACTAAATGACGCTCTATTTCGATTATTCAATTGTTTCTGTTTCTACTAAGCCTAGATGATTAATTACATTGTAGACTTTAAATGTTTGCAAGAGAGCTTCCTGCAAAATTATTTTTCCACAACCAACCCCTTAATTGAATCATGAGTGTGTGTGATATACTCATTCAATGAATCTCTATTGAAGGCATTATCGTGTGTGTATTTCAAGCCTTTGCTCATGTGTTTCAGTTATGACCATTCCACGCTAAGGAATTTTCGTAATCTCTTCTTATTACAAAGCGCGACAGAACAACAAAGGCTTCTAAATGGTAAGTAATAACTAAATGGATGAACGCTTCTAAACGGTCTGTCAGGTGCAATTATCACAGTCGACGAGCGACGATGATTCCTCAGCTTTTGGCAAGAAGTTGAGAACCAAGCACATATTCTTCAACAATTATTTCTCTAAATATGTAGACTAGACGTATTTATTTAGTGGGGTGGGTGCGGCATTATTTCCAAACTTGAAAGTCGAGCACCCCAAACCTCAAAGATGAGCGGGCACAAAAATTACCATAGCCCATAGCCTGCGATTGTAGATGCTGGATCTACCTCTAGGCGATGGACAAGCCACGATAACGTCTTTCGGAGTTATCATGTGCTAATGTCCAGTTACCCATCATGCAGCAACAATCATCTTCCACCGTGATCGAAGCAACATTAGTTCTATTAAATACCAACTTTTCCTCACCCTTGGACTTGGGTGGGACAGCGATTCTTGAAAACTCCTTGCTATCAACAAGTGGATTACCCTTCATCTCCTTCAGTCCACCCTCATCCGCCATCAACGTCATCACAAATCTCCTTGGTCTGAAAGTACGAACGACATTGTTAATGAGTGAAGTATAAGAATCTAGCTTCTGATTCGTCTCAAAACTCGCATAAGACGATCCTTCCTCTGGAGTTATATGCATGGTATAATAACTCTTGTACAAAATCGCATTCATCGAATACCCACAAGGTTCAAACGCTCTCGGATCAAACAATGCTCCAGGACAAAGGGCATCAATTCCTGCAGCCTTGGTCTGCTCAAATGAGATCCTCCTCACAGCCTCCTCCTCTGTTTCATCCTCTTTCTTTTGGGTATACTTATCATAATAGAACAGCTCAGCTAAATCCGGATCAAAGTCAAACATCATAATATTCAACACTCGATCATTGTCTAAACCAGGCTTGCTCCTAATAGTCTGATCCGCAACAAAGACGAACCAGTGATCATCTGTGATGGGTCCCAATGTATACCCATTTCCATCCAACTTTTCGTAAAGTCTCTTGTGTCCACACAAATACTCTAGTTCTTGTGTGAAACTCCCATGGGGAAAGCATTGATCATCGGGGAAATTGAAATTTTTTCTGCTGTAACCCACCCAATCCAATTCAAGGTCAAGCCTTCTCCCAAGCTCGATCAGGAGAGCAAGGCATCGAAGAAGCGTGGTAGTTCCACAAGTTTTGATGACAATCATGTAGTTGTAGACAAAGAGGGATGATTCGGAAAGAACGTACGCATCCAGGTATTGGTTCGAGATGGAGGAAATGATGGTGCACCTAGCTCGTCTACAGATATGGTCAAGATCTGAGCGTTCCAGGAGACGCAGTCCTGCCTTTTGGTAAGGGGCAGATGGGTTGAAGGCTGAGTAGAGGTCTGTACCGTCTTTCCTACGGAAACATACTTCAAGAGTTTTCTCTGGTCCTTCGAATTGGCCCGTATATTCTCTGTGAATGCAGTAAAAATATTTGTCAATGAGCATTGCATTGTATTCGCAGAGTAAGCTGCGTGTGCATGTTTCTCAATCATGGACGATACTCCATATGAATTCATTCAAATAATAGTGCATTATTTGATTGCCATTAATATATATGACTTACCGATCAATTTCACCAGAAGCATCGTCTATAAGATCAAAATCAAGAATGGATGGATACGGAGGTGCAGTGATTGCAGAATTTTCAAGCTGCTGATGTGTATCCTCTTGCAGGTCTTCATCTTCATCTTCGTGCAAATCTTCGTGTTCATCTACTTCTTCACGTACATTATCATCATTATCCTCGTTGTCTATATTATCATCACTGTTATAAATGTAATCACTAGTGATGGATGCAATCGCCATTTCTTCACTGCTAAAATCGCTCATGTCTTCGTTGTGAGAGGTGCTCATGATATAATATATTTGTGTGTATTCAATTAAATGTCAGTGTCCCCTGTATGAATGAATTGTATTTAGGTCCTTTTTCTTTTTCTTTTTCTTTTTCTTTTCGTTTCTTTATTGTGAAAGTAGCTGGTATTGGTAATGGTTCTGATAAGGTTTGTCAGGAAGGTGCAGAAGGATGAGTCAAGAACGCAATCTTGGAAATGGTTGACTATTATTTGATTAGTATTGAAGAATTAAAAGATGAATGAGTGGAGAAGAGAATGCAATGCAAATGAATGCTATGACGGGCAATTTTGAATGCTCTGAATGTCAACTTATGCACTCTCTCTTGGCACAATCCATGACACTTACAGGCATGTAAGATCTCTGTGTGTTATTGCGCTGTTGTCGTTGTCGTTGTCGTCGTAGTTATTGAGATAACGAATTGTTTTCTATTCATCAATTTCCGTGAGTACGATGCAGTCTTGTATGTGAAAAGAATGAAACGTGATGATGATTGTTGATGTGTCATAATCATGTTGTGGGTCCGCAGGTCCGCAGTCCGCAGCATACCAGCAAGTCTGCATAGGCCACCCAATCACTTACCGCTGCGCCAACGAAATTGCAAACTTTCGCGGCGCGCGCTCCTGTATTTTGGGAATGTGGCGCAGGTTATGATCATAACGGCTATTCAGGTTATTTAACTGGAAAGAAGAGGCGTCTTTTCAATTACCAATTTCAGCCAATTTCAATTTCCAATAAAATCAGATAAAATTGTTAATTATTTATCTCTCTAGCTAGTTATCAGTTATCAAAACAACCAATACAACTGCGGTCATACAATCTTATTTATTCCATACATACGTACATATATATACTATCAAAATCTAATCATGCCATCAGATGCAACACCCTGGGTAGAAAAATATCGTCCCAAAAACCTGCAAGAAATATCCCATCAAACGGAAGTTGTTTCCACCCTCCAAAACGCCGTAGAAACCAACCGGCTCCCCCATCTCCTCCTCTACGGACCACCCGGAACCGGAAAAACAAGTGTCGCACTCGCACTATGTAAAACACTGTGGCATCCATCGCAATTGTCACGCAGAGTTCTTGAACTTAATGCATCCGATGAACGCGGTATATCAATCGTTAGAGATAAAATCAAACATTTCGCAAGCCTTTCTGTTGGATCTGCCGCACCGCCCAAGAAAAACTTTTTTGCGAAAGGGAATGAAAACGATAACAATGACGATAACAGTAATGACAATGACACGGAGATGCAAGTGGAAGAAACGTATCCAAATCCACCCTTTAAAATCATTATATTGGACGAGGCAGATACCGTCACGCCAGATGCCCAAGCGGCATTGAGACGAATTATTGAGTCATCTTCCAAAATCACCAGGTTCATCCTCATTTGCAATTATGTTACACGGATTATTGAGCCGCTTGCGTCGCGATGTGCTAAATTTCGTTTTCAGGCTTTGCCGCCTTCGAGCATGATGGATCGTTTGCAATTCATCGGCAAAGCAGAGGGATGCAAATATTGTCCCTCGGGATATGATGAGGAGAAGGAATTGGAAGTTTTGAAGGAAATCTTGAATTTGAGTCAGGGTGATATGAGGAGGGCGGTAACAACGTTGCAATCAGCGCATTCACTTTCAGGAGAGAATGGCTTCATAAAGAAGGATAAGATTGCAGAGATGGCGGGGTTGCCATCGACGGATGTGACAGATGAGCTGATGGATATATTCAAGAGTCCACTTTCAGATTTTAATATGATGGAAAAGAAGGTGACGGATATTATGTTGGAGGGGTATGCGGCTCAAATTATTATGAAGGACCTTTTGATGAAGGTGATGAAGATGGATGAGAAGGAGATAGATGAAGGGTATAAAGCGGAGATTGCAATCAAGATTGCTGAAGCTGATAAGCGTCTTGTGGATAGTGCTGATGAAGGTTTGCAGTTGCTAATGGTTTGTTCTCTGATTTTAAAGTGTTTCAAGAAACAATAGGGGACATACGAGTATTCAATATTCAATGTGGGGTGGTTGGTTTATTATTCGTGTGTTTAGTATAATTACAAAAAACAGCATGTGTAACCTTGGTGTAACACATGAAATTGGGGGATGTACCTTGATGTGGTGATCAATTAATAATTAATAATCATGTGATACCCAACAGTTTGATGAGCAGTGGAGGCCACAAGGATTAAGTGTGGACAGACAGGTTGCTACTTTTATATTTGTTGTCTGATGCTTTACATTTCGAATATTATTGGAGGCTGTACAAGGCAATTGAAGAAAAGTCATCAGAAGCCAGCATTTTATTGGAGAATTAAACAGTGCTGCAAATCTCCCCGATTGCTCAAAACTCTGATGACAACTGATCGTTATTTTATGTGCTGCCTAAATTGATGCGTTGCAGCCGCTATCTAACTTGAGATATCAACCGCATCAAAACAAATAGTGCAAACTATAATACACGATAACAGTGCAAACGCTTCTTCTTTAAGCTATATAATTAGTACTTGTTACTCCGCCTGTCGTCTACACCCTCGTATCAAGGTCAGGAATCATCTATGGCTACGCGCAGCCATAACGGATGCGTTGTACATAAAGTCATTGTTCGATAGCTAAAGGTACGTGCAATGTTGGGCATTATTGTCATTCCACTTTTCTAGATTTTGAGAAAAATGACCAGTACATAGGATACTGCCTTGTATCACTCATGTTATTGATCAAGGTTGCCATAAAAATGACAACCAGATCAGCACAAATCAAGATACCTGCCAATACCAAGTCTTTATCAATGCTATGCTTGCTCATTGCAAATATCAATGCTGCTGCACCACCAGGAGGGTGGACTACGCCAGCTTTGGACATGCACCCAATGGCCAACGATACGCCGATCGCAGCAGCAAGCCATTGCGGTATATGTAATACCTCGAATAACAAAAACTTGCAAAATAGAGATATCAGAATGGAAACCATAAACCCATACACCGAGTTTCTAGGCTGGGCAGCTGGTGCTGCTGTTAGGGCAAATTGCAAGGTCAAGAGGGCACCTAAAGGACCAAGAACGATTATATACTCGTCATTGCTCACATCCTTGACAAATATATTGAGACCAAATAGCAGCAAAAGAGTCATAAAGCAACCAATTGATATCCATATTGATGTTGCAACTGATGCTCCTGGTGGGGGGCTAAGAGGAGGCTCAACGGACTTCTTGTAGAGGGATTTTGCCTTGGAAAGTGCTGATTGGCAGATATAATTGACGGCATGGATACATTTGCGAAAATTGTCGACTAATAGTGGTTGCTTCCTTCGAGGATTCAAGGGCCGTTCAATTTCAATTGAAACCTTTGAAACTTCAAGGAGAGATTTGAATGCATTTGCGGTCCTTAAAGTTAGCATGAATTTTTTGCATGTTTTTGTGAAGATCTCCTTCCTTTTTGCTACTACTTTGGTTCTTGTAGCTTGCTTCTGTCATTGCAGAGGCGGCACCAATATATTGGGAGGAGAAATGGAGAAAGTTTGTATTGACGTCTGAAGTAATGGCAGTCACATCGCATTTATCTCTCACAAAGTACAAGACGACACCCTTGAACTTCCCTTGAATACTAAAAGGAATGCCAGTACACTTGCCAAACACCTTCGCGAGAGAAATCAGTCTTGCGGATGGCATCTGATCGGGATCTGTTGTGAATTCTCGAAGATCACGCCAGAGCAAAGGCTGGCCCCACCAGTCTCCACTATTTCGTCCTGCAGAGTCGCCATATAATTGCCAAAAATTACCTGCAAGTCCAACTCCACTTATTTCTACCTCTGCCGTCTGCTCGTCAATTTGCTTTAATGCATATAGAATATGTTTCATCTTGATATCTTGCTCAAGTTGATCTTTATAGAGAGGACTCACCCAGTTGATCCCTTTGTCAAAATGATAGAGCGTGCCATCTTCTTCATTCAAATACCAGACATCAACAGCTATAATACCATAGGAGTTGTTTCCTGTTTCGTCGATCGCATTTTGGACGCGAGTTATGTCTACTTCCATCTTGTCCCACTTTTTCGAGGAATGCGAGCAGACAAGGCCAGGTCTCATGAACCCATTTTCAATATCATGGGTTGGATCGCTATTGTGGTTATCGCTGTTGTGGCTTTCTGGGTCATTCATTTTCACTCGCGTCGGCATTTTCCTTCTCGAAAACAATGTCACTATTTACTATCTAGAAAAGTATGGAAATCTGCTGTAATTATTTATGACAGCACGCAATGGAATGTGGTAATTAACTTGATCTCGACGTCATTGTTAACTTCCTGATATCGTGTGGCTTTCAGCGAACCCTTTCGGATTGCCTGGGCCTATTTAAAACTGACGAAGTTGCAATGTTCCATGTTCCATCTTCTGGAAATTCCTCAATTAATAGCCCGCGTATGGTAGACAACCCATTGCTCCATCTTCGCCTCCATCCACTCTACTAAGTGCTATGTTGTATCGTAGGTACGATTTTGCCACCCCCGTGCTAGGGGTGTCAGCAGGCCATTAAAGAGACCCCTAGCACGGGGGTGCGATTTTGCCAAATGAATGTCATCATTGCTCTCATCATCAAATGTGTATGCTTATAAAAAGCATGCGATATCCAAATTTTCCCTAATACGATTCATTTGCAATGACAAAAGAGTGTAAATGCAACTATATTGCATACTTCACTAGTACTTTTGTGGAACAGCCACCCACCCAGCCACCAACACCCAACACAAGCAAATTGTATGCCCACTAGAAGATAGAGAGGGGATACCACCAATAATAACATGGATACTTATGACTTTACAAGAAGAGAGGAGATGAAAGCTATGGATCGGATTGTAAAGGTAGGTTTATATATGCATATGTAAATGTGTTATATATATATATTAGTTTGTAGGTAGTGTACCACCCTCGAAGAACATGTCTTACCATATGTCTATTAACCATACCTTCTGCGCATCTTATCTCATTCAAAGACTGGTGCCCTCCAGGCAATGGACAAGGTTAAGATAGTAGGGTTGACATCTGATAAGGGACGTTATCTCAATGGGCGCATAGGTACGATTAATGCCCTTAATGAAAATCCAAATGATGGACGAGCAAACCCATACATTGCGCAACAGCCAGATGGAAGATTTAAAGTTACCATTGAATTTGATGAAACGAAGGGAAGGGAAGAAAGGCCTGGACAGTATTCATTTGTCGGGGAGCACAAAACCTTTTGTCTTAAGAGAGAGAACCTTGTAATGTCAAGTGTAGGCCCCGGGACGATTGCGAGAGATCCAGAGGGTCGGGCTATACTTAATAAGCATGGGTGGGATATCATGAGCACTGCTGACAGAGATGTAGCTGATCCAGAAACTGCCGGATTCTTCCCTGCTATTATTCAGGGAGATGCAGTGAGGGCACGTGAGATATTGGAGGTTATCAAAAGTCGTGGAGAACCCAATCCTGCAAATCGAATGTCGGACGCTACTGGAGATGCCGCTCTATTGGGGGGGATCCATCATGGACATGTCAATATTATCAAGTTACTCCTTGAGTATGGAGCAGACCCAAATCAATTCTGCACAGTTCCGATGATGAAGGATCACAAGGTTACATATTTCAATATGGCAGTTCTAATCTTTGACTTAATGGCCAGTATTAAAGATCAGGAGAGTGCCGAGGAGATTGTCAATGCTCTAATTGATGGAGGTGGGAACGTACATACAATGTCGCCTGGCAAGGGCACTCCCCTCAGTTCAGCAGTGAGCATCAAGTCTAATCATTCAGCCCGAATGAGAATTGCACGAAAGATACTAGAAAAAGGCGCAGATCCTAACCAGATAACTGATGGTGAAGCCTGTGGAGCTATTTCCGATATGAGGAATGAAGCACTCGTCTTACCCAGTGCATGTTTGGACCAGCATGGTGAATATTCCACGGTAGAACGCCTTGAGATGGTGCAGCTTCTTATTGACCATGGTGCCGATCCAGGCAAGTTTGTTACATTGGGTGTCAAAGGAGAATCTTGTAATTCCATTCATATTGCTGTTAGTCACAAGAAGAATGATGAATTGAGAGTCCTGCTATCTTGTGAGAAGGGAAGGGCTGCTGTGAATGCAAAACGTACTGAGAAAGTACAATATGCTGGGGAGAATAATGGGAATGGAGAAACTGCCATAACCATGTGCGTTACTGGTGATGATCTGGAACGATACAAGGCCTCAAGAGACATGGCTGTACAGCTGCTCAAAGCTGATGCGGATATTGAGATCGAAGATCATATAGGCTTGTCTGCTAGTATATGGCTCAAGGATCGACATCCAGAGGAGCCACACGTGAAAAGGAAGGAATTGGATGGACTAGTCGAGAAGGCAAAAGTGATTGGTCCAATTTTTTGGGAGTCGGAAGAAGTTAAAGCATTTATTGAGAAAGGAGAAAGCGATAACATCAGATGTGACAATTGTGGTTCGCTACCCGGTCAAGCCTTTTGCGATGGTAGTACAATGAATTTTCAGATGTGCGCACGATGCAAGAAAGTACACTGTAAGTAGGTACATGACAGCGAGCTGCTGACTTCAAGCTATGTATGTGCTAACTCATCCCAAACTGTTACATATACTGCAGACTGTTCGAGACAGTGCCAGAAGGAAAAATGGAAGAAACATAAGAAAGTGTGCGTTGTATCTGACTAAGAAGTAAGTCGCAAGGGGGATTGATGCAACTATCGGGATAGTTATGCATGTTTATATTTGCGAAAACATGAAGTTCCGGTAGGTGATACACATATTAATCATCTTTCAAAAAAAAGCTTGGAAGAATAATTCATGTTCACATGAACATTGTTGCCACAAATAGTAGAATACAAGTAAAATCAGTCAGTACCTAAATTGTTGTCACGCTCAGCAGGATGTGAATTTATTACAGCGTTATCAACAAAATGTACAAAATCAAGTCAAACCGAATTGAGATGAATTGTAAATGAAACTTGTCTAAGCCCGTAAACCACGGAACCAAACGAATAATCATATGAACGTGTAACATTTAGGTCATAAAATAATCAATTTAATAATTGTACAATGATAGACACAGTTGAAATGAGAACGACAATTTATATTCAATAAGCGAGATTTCTTTATTTTAGTGAGACATTGCAGCTCGAACTAAATAAATCAGGATTTAGACTCCTTCAATTCTATCCTCAACCTCAGCGTATAGCTCCTGCAGACGCTCAATGTTCTCATCACTGGTTTCCCAGTACCCACGTCCATTCGCTTCAAGGAAGGTAGTTACCATATCTCTGAATGCGTTGGGGTTCGTGTCCAACAGGCGCTGCTGCATCTCCTCGTCCTCAATGAAGACACCGTTAGCATCCTCAAAGACGAAAT
>Ga0307981_1001192_pt1 | contig 23907 bp, 15 predicted proteins | sample OrgLakmetagen987_FD_201849 | JGI IMG/M metagenome (GOLD analysis project Ga0307981, IMG submission 201849) | Saline water microbial communities from Organic Lake, Antarctica - #987 | ecosystem: Environmental > Aquatic > Non-marine Saline and Alkaline > Saline | place: Antarctica: Organic Lake... | reverse complement strand
TGCGTGCTCCTTTGTTGGTAGAGGAATTACGAGCAGTAGACAGCAACCCCAATTTGGTATACAGTTTTCTCAGGGGCAATATGGACTTGTTTGCTGGACACTTTTGCGTCTTGCCAGAGAGGCCTCGCAAACGTTGGCGGTGCAGCGAGTTGTAAGACCTGGATCTTGGTTTTCTAAACAAATACCTCGAAAGAAGCGGACTTTGCGTACGCAGTCTCTGTTGGAAATGCTCAAAATAAATACGGGGGTCAGTAGTCAATTGGATTGGTTTCGGTACCGGTGGTACACAACACGAGAGTGCGCACTCGCACTTGTGGCGAAATGAAAACAAGAATGTCGTTGGAACCCATGACTAGTAGTGCAGTACTTAAACTGAATTATACTATCGTAACCATACTCGCATTCGTTAGTCTATGCTCCACCGCGACGCTTCGAAGCATCGTCACTCAGACTCGGTTGGTATTGCACCGTGGCTCGATGGTTCGACAACAGAGCAGCCTTGCTCTCGGCCTTGGTGGATCCGGCCCATCGCTTTTGCAGATACTTTTGACTTCCCATTTCGTCCAAGCGCGAAATGGTTCGACCAAAGGCAAAGGCTTCGTCGTGCTGGCTTGCAGCGCTATCGCCGGGTTGAAAGATACTGTGCGGTTCAGTCTTGGCTTGAAGAATCAGCTTTACGTTGGATTCGTACATGCTATCCACAAAGGTAATGAATCGTCGCACCCAATTGATCTCGTCGAGCGTCAGTACCGGAATTTGTTCGACAAAGACGGTATGAAACTGTTCGCCAATCAGCAAGTAATCGCCCGCTCCCATTGCTTTTTTACACAAGTCTTCAAATGAAAATCTGGCAATGCCCTTGGAGAGAGACGCTTGTGGAATGACAACGTGACGTCCTTGCGTTTCGAGAGAGGTGGGTGCGACTGCCGAGCCTTGCACGAGCTGATAAAAGAGGCGATCCCACTCCTTCCACTGGTGTTTTTGAAAGTACACTTGCACGGCGGCCGACTGCAGTTTTTGCGTCAATCGGTAATCCGTCTCAGATTCCCACATGGACACTACCTCGCATTCTTTTTTAATGACTTGAATAAAGGGCACAAAGCGATCGCGTTGCAGTCCGTTTAGATAGAGTTCGTCGGGCGGTCGATTGGACGTGGCCACCACGACGCAGCCGTGTTGCCACAAGCCCGTAAAGAGTCGTTGCAGAATTAGGGCATCGGCCACGTCCGTCACTTGAAACTCGTCCAGGCACAGCAGTCGCCCTTTTTTGACGAGCTGGCGTACCACGGCTGGTAAAATGGCATCGCTACCCACGATGCCAGCCGAACGCGCGAGGTGCATTTCTTGGTGCACATACAGCATAAACTTGTTGAAGTGCACCTTTTGTTTGGTGGCGGCCCATTGTTGTTCTTGTGCATTGTCGCTTTGCGTCGACAGACTGTCGTAAAAGAGATTCATGAGAAACGTCTTGCCGCATCCGACGCCCCCGTGCAAGTAGACGCCAGTGGGTGCTGTTTGCGTCACGGTACCCATGCCAGTCGCAGAAAAGAGCGTATTGGCCGCCGCCGTGGCCGCCGCCGTGGCGCCACCACCGAACCAGCTGCTGCTTCCACCAAAGAAACTGTCGCTGCTGCTGCTGCTGCTGCTGCTACTGCTACTGCTATCGTTGGATGCAGTCGAGTCCGTCTCGTCGGAGACCGTCAACGCTGGACTCGTTTGGAGCATGTCGAATCGCAGTCGTTCCAGAGCCTTGAGAGCCACCAGTTGGTGCGGATCAGCGTGCTTGTCCTTTTCCCCCACCAACTGGCGGTAGGCTTGGTGCAGAGGACCGTCTTGCAGTTGGCCGTCTTGTATGTTGGTCGCCGAGCTCGTGCAGCGGGAGGTTCGTGTCAAGCGCTGCAGCAGTGGCGACGCCAACGCGGCTGGTGAATAGGACAAGGATACCCTCGCCAGAGGCACTTTTTGGGCCCCGTGGCGGGAGCGATTCCAAGACTGAGAGACGACGAGTCGGCTCATTTCTTTGCCGATACGTAGCGCAGGTAGCGTAGCGTTAGTTAGTTAGTATATTAGTAAGTTAGTTAGTTACCAGTTGCAAAGGTAGACTCTAGTAGAGGAGGACTATAATGATTGATTCAATGCGTGCTCTTCAACTCTTTCAACGTGCAGTAGACCAGTGTCCAATATTTTAGGGCGGCGTCTTTCGTTTCGCATATAATACGTAGTCTATGATGATGTAGTCTATGAAACGACACGAATGCGAACCTCAACCTGAACTGGTACTGAGACCAGAAAACAATTCTTGGTCCGCCTCTTTTATCTCCAAGTCCCCGAGTCTACGATTGTAGTACCGGTACCGGTAGTCAACTAGTTCTTTGCTCTTCACTAAAGTAGTGCCTGGCTCTAGATTCATCCGACTCACTCCGTGCTAGTGTACGATAGAAAGAGTAAAGGCGTCTACCTACTGCGGTAGTAGAGTGCCGGTAGTCTCCCGTTCCCCCGCAGGGCAGCACCACCAAAGGTTCATTTTGCAAGCCAAAAACAACAAAAGATGCGGGACCACTTACGAGCACATGCCCTGTGCTGTACCGGTATGTTCGTCCTTACACGAAGCTCAATCTCGTCAAAATAGATATCCGAGTCTCGATCCTCGTCATACAGCTGAATGTACCGTACGGTACTTCATGACTGCATTCACCCGAAGCATTTCCACCACGAGAGCCCGCGTACGACAAGCCTTTCTGACATTTGACAGAGACCGGACGTCATTGTCAACGAGGAGACTGTTATCATCGTGGCTTGCTGTAGTATTACAGAGATTCAAGGTCTCGAGTGCAGGTCTCGAGTGCAGGATGATTCCCCAGTGACTGGCACATGATGTTCCAGTTTTCGTCATTGAGGGGAATGCGCGCGAGATCCAATGATTTCAATCCAAGATTTTCTCCGAGAGCCTGCAACAGGTAAAAGACATGTTCGATTTCATCCACATGTGTGGGTTGAGACTCTTGATGCTAGTGTTAACACAAAGTGCATCAGCGAGAAGACGATTGTTGAGGATGCATTGATGCATCCTGCGTGGACCCCGGTTGCGTCGAATACCGTCAAGGAGAAGCCGTTCTCCATCACCCAATAGAGAGCAGTTGTGCAGAGCAATAGCATGATCGTCCGGTCCACCGGTGACCACGGCGCGACATATCTCCCTCATCCAGTTCCCATTTAGTCAGCTGCAATTCTGGAAACCCCGACTTTTGCTCAAAAACCGCGAAAGAGCCAGAGTTGAGATTGGAAAAGGAGATCGGCTGCCAGCAGGTAGGAGAGCGTAGCTCAACACGGGAGGAGCCCTTATACCACGTCAACTGGTGAAGCACAAGATGCCACGGAGCGGTTCTGTCAGCTACTGGATGCGAATGAGCTCAAATATTTATTTCATAAATGTAGTGCGCATTAAGGTAAACCCTGATGATAAGCCGACAGCTAAAGTTGACACAGCTCCCACATGGACGAGAAGTCCCATCAATATAGATTTTTCTCCCCCAGCCAAGTAACCTTCTCCTGGATGAACAAGTAGAATTCTGCCCATTGAAATGTTCCATTTGGCAATCGCTCTCGCCCGCGTTCAGTCAGCTCGACTTCCGTGTACGCAAGGCCATCATGGCCCAGAAAGCCCTGAGCGATAAACGAGTCTTGTATACGGGTACGCGGGGCGAAGCATTCCTCATTGCTGAGCATGGCGCCAGCAGAAGACGACGATAGTACCATGGTCGAGTGACTTGTGGCATGTGGCGTACAATATGACACACGATATGGTCCACAATATGGTCCACGATATGTATGGCCACGATACCGTACGGTACGGTACACGGTACGGTACGGAACACAAAGCAGTGCACAGAGCACGATTGAGGATACTATGGTGGGTAACGTGTTACCTTGATGTTGATGCAAGGTTGATGGCGTACCTGGTACTGAGACCATAGCCATCGAGATTGGATTCGGATTAGCGATGCGCAGTGCTTTAGGAGGACGTTGTTTGTCTCGTGTGGTTCGTGGTACATGTACTGCATGTTGTTGTTCAGAGAAACAGGCAGCGTGTTGTAAAATTGGATCGGTTATACGTTAGATATCACCGACCCTTCACTCGCTTCTGTATTATTTTCTGTGTTATGAGTATTCCAAGAGTCGACAGCTGCAGAGATGCATGGTACTATGGTCACTTAAATAGCCGCCGACTATTCACCGCAATCACGTCTTTAATATCTTCGTTTGTTGCAAGAGTCTCTGGATCAATAGAAAAATCCCACTTGATTCCACCGCCTCCTTTGTAGTAGTTTGCGATACCAGTGGTGTACTCTTTAGTCGTGACGCAATTATTGACGCGCTCTGCAACGTCGGCTGCAGTGGCGCAAAAGCGAGTCCGAGGAAAGTTGGGCGGAATGGTAAACTGCCAGACAGAGAGCAACACTGCAAAGGCCAAGATACCAGGAGCAACATCCACTCCATCGATCGATGAACGCTTTTTTCCCTCGTACAACCGTGTGGTCGAAACAGCCGTCCTCGCATTCAAGTGATGTGCCGACGATGATGTGCGATGCTGCTCCTGGGGCGAATGCCTTTGCGCCAACGTTCTCGAAGCCGCCAATCCGTTCTGAACAACGAACCCATTTGTAGAGGCCACGACTATTGCAAACAATGCGAGCAACAAGACTTTAGCGTTCCTGTACACCATCTTCTTTACCATTGTCACATTGTCCCCTGCGACTGCCGGGGTGGAGTTTGAAGTTTGAAGATTCAAGATATCAAAATTGCTTTCGCGGGACTGACGATAGACGAGTCACCCCTCTCCGATGCGATCCATTCAAGCTAGCAATGACACCGTCACGGTGGTGCAAAGGCTGTGGACTTTACTCTCGTTTCAAGTGGCAGCAAGAAACGAAAGAGCGGCGAAATAAGTCACTGGTAGTATAGAGACTATATCTCCTGGAATGGTACCGAGTCCGGTGCATTGTCTACTATGAATCTCGTTCAAGGCTTGCGTATTCACAGAACGACGGTCCATCTTGCCTGCGCGGCATTTAGACGTGCCGTAGCCGTGCTCCAGATGATGCGCAACAAGAAAATGATGGCCGTACTTGGTATTGCCGATATGCCAATCTGCCAGGAATTGAAAAAGCATTCAGGTTAGGCGGTGGCATGGAACATCCCGAGTAAGCAAGGGAAAAATTGAGAATAAGGCTCGAAAGGTTTGCCGTTTGCCAAGGGCTTGGACTTTGCGTCATATTTGGCCTCCCACGGTCGAGACTGAGCGGCTGTCTTGCTCCTTTTGCAAAACGGCAGCAGCCATTTGCTTGCTTTGCTGGGACTTGGCGGCTGCAGCCGCAATGGACCGGTCAGCTTTCCTTTCAGCACGCTACACGTTACGTTCGGCGTCAAACTGTTGCTGCTGCAGCAAGGCAGCCAGTAGCCAGCAGCCTCCTTTCTCATGTTGGTAAACATGATGCGCTCTTTCTAGCTGCGGTTGAACGACATGATGTCCGAATGTGAGGAGGGTAAGGCACTGTACTGTAGGGTATTTGAAGGCAGTAAGAGGGTGACGATGTGACAGTGACAGTGCATCAACAATCAACATGGCAACACTCCGGGAAATGTGAAATCCCACTTCCATTCATTGTATTCAAATTCTGGTTGGCTTTTTCCATGTAAATGATTATGGCTGGCCGGCGGACACAAGTATGATTCATTTACCATCCTGCATTGCTGGCTGGCGGTAGTAATTTATATGATAATCCTGGAACATCCATTGCGCATTACTCTCCTGTCTAGACTCGTGAGTGACCGAGAGTAAGCTGTGACTGTGACCGGGTACATACGACTAGCGCTAGCGGTACTTGACCATGGCGCGCCGCTATAAAGCCGTCGAGAGCATCCCAAACAAAACTGTATGAATTCATGCATTCTAGTATTAATAGTTATGGTCACATGCTCAAGAGATCTAATCGAAAGAAAGAACATCTACGATTGTACCGAGAGGTAGCTTTAGACAAGGAAACGCACAGCGCACAGTCGGTATTCTGTGTCATGTGTGATTCAATATACAATGGCTCTATCCAAAGTCCAACGGCGTTATTCGATTCTAATAGTGTCTAGTACATCGTTCACTCCCTCGATAGTATCTACTTGTAATCAGTCGGCTTGCCGTTCTGCTTTACCTTTCCAATAGCAAACTGTTTCAGTTGTTCCTCGTGTTTTTTTAGGTTTTCCGACGGCATGGCGTGAAACTCTCCTGGCAATCGCTTGGCTTTTTCCTCTTGAAAGATAGACCAATATCCAGCATCCTTAGTGTATTCGCCCTTGGTAAAGTCCCAATTGGGATCGCGGCCAATGTCCGTCGTGCCACTGTTCTGGAAGGCTCCTCGCCGCACTTGTGCCGGAGTCAATCCTTCCTCTTTTTCGACCAAACCTCCCATCCACCAGTGTGCCACGAGAGGAATGGATGCGGCCGTGGCGGTAAAGGCGACACATGCGTAGAGGATTCGTTGGAGACTGGCGCCTTGCTGCTGTTTGAGTTGTTCGGCGGCATCGCTGGGCTTTGGTAGCGGTTTGCGACTCACGTGGCGCATGAGTTCGCGAGTGACTCCTGGGGGAAGCTTTTTGAAAGCAGATGATGACATGCTGTCTGTTAAACTTGATGAGGTATATTCTTTACTAGCTGGCCAGTAGCGAGACTGAGTTGTTCGTTGTAGTGGAGAGAGAGAGAGAGTGAAAGCAACATGTAACACAGTGATGTCTGGTGTTGTGTAGGCGTCTGCTCTTGGTTTCGTAGACTACCGAAAGATGACGCGGCGGCGCGCACAGAAGAGGAACAGCGTGACTGGATGAATCGAATCACATGTTCGAAACACCGTATCTATGGATGGTATCGGTATGCGCCATATCGACGTTCGATCTTTGATCTACTCCTCTATTACAGTACAACGCCGCAACTCGCTCGACCATGGCGCTATCGTCGTCTTTTGCTGGCGCATCGCCCACCATTGAAGAATGCTTCGCCCCTTCTACACGTCTGCGAGCCTTGCACATCGCCGAGTTCCAGGACGACAATCACCTAAACGCGTAGCATGTCGAATGTCAGAAAGACTCGTCGTACGCGGGCTCTCGTGGAGATGGTACGAACGAATACGGTGATCAAATGCATTCAGCTGTATGACAGGGATCGCGACTCAACTATCTTCCTTGACGAGATCCAGCCTCGTTTAGATATCAACAAGCACAGGCCCCGCATTGATGCAGTCAGGAAGGCTGAACCCTTGTTGCGTGTCCCTTTGATGATGGAGGAATTGGTATCGGAATCGGTAAACCGCGACCTCAGTCTGGCATACTTGTTTGTCGAGAAAATCAGGAATTGTTCGCTGGACACTTTTGTGTTTTGCCAGAATAGGAGAATCGGTAATACGTTATATTAAGCCCAGGGCTTACCTGCGGGCAGGAAATCAATAGTAGCCTGGACAGGTTGGTGTTCGAAATAGAAGGGCTCCCGAGCGTATACGATACGGCTCCCGAGCGTATACGATACGGCAAGTAGCGACGACGCAGCCAATGCACAGCGTAGCGTCAGTACGCCCGAGAAAAGAAAGGCTGATCTCCAGCCAAACGTTCGAATGCAATCCAACTTGTTTACCTATAATGCGCGCGGTCAACGGCCTCAATTTGGCACACTTGTTTCTCCGGGATAATGAGGACTTGTTCGAGTTTAAGCGGTCATTCCTTAGGTTGCTGCAATCAGTCATTATATATTCCTACCTATTGCTCGTCTTATTTTTGCTCAGATGACTGGATAGACTACGCGTACGGTACTGTATCGAAAGAAACGATGGGCTGGGATCAGAGCTAGCTCTAGTCTAATAGAATAGCGAAATATTGCGAGCTAGCTTTGACTCCTTTGATTGCTTTTTTTCATCGCAGTTTCGATTTCTGTGACAAACTGTCAACTGCCACCACTACCGACAAAACTTCCGACCATGAGCGGCCCCAGGCCAGTCTCCGCCAACGGCAAATCCAGCTACACTGTGCTTCCATTTAAGGCTCGGCCGGACTGGACGATGATATCTCAAGGAGCGGAAGCGCGGCTTTGGAAGATACCAAAATACGACCGAGAAGATACCAACAACGCCAACGCTTCATCACCATTTCCAACACAAACCGTCATAGCCGTCGCCAAGGAGCGCTTTTCCAAGAGTTATCGACACAAGATCCTTGACGAACGACTCACGAAGCACCGATGTCGCGCCGAGGCTCGAATCCTCGAAAAGTGTCTCAAAAAGGGCATGAGCGTTCCTCTAGTGTACAGAACACAAGGATCCGTCTTGTACTTGGAGTTTATCGAGGGTCCGACTGTCCGTGATTACCTACACAACTTGCTACACCAAGACGGCTCGCAAGAACGAGTCAAGAATATGGCTCAATATATCGGTGATACCGTGGGAACACTGCACGGTCTCGGAGTTATTCACGGTGATTTAACAACCTCCAACATGATGGTACCGTCTGCAGTCGTCTCTTCGTCTGACGCTTCGGTAGTATTGACGTTGATTGACTTTGGATTGGCCAAGAATACCGAATCAGCTGAAGAGCGTGCCGTCGACTTGTACGTCTTGGAGCGAGCTCTCACTTCAACGCATCCCACGTTGCCCGACGACTTTTTTGACCTTGCATTACAGGCTTATGCTGTCGCAGCTGCGGCATCCAAATGCGACGCCACTTTGACTCGTCTGGAACAAGTGCGACAGCGAGGGCGCAAGCGCGAGTGTTTTGGATGAGCGATGACGTATACAGCTATCTACTAGTAGAGACGCTTTGAATCGATAGTGTGTACGTCTTGCTGTTATAGAGGTCTTGTAGACGAGCAAGGTACGAGCTCGAGTATCTCTATCATATTCAGCTAGTAGAGAGATAATATGTGCCTGTTCGCAAAGCCCTAGTTAATGCTCACGGCGAGTCGACTGACTTTGATGCCGTGGTCGGTCTGTTTAAGTCTAGATTGACGCTTCGTTCAATACCTGTACCTGGTACGTACGTCGTATGGTACTGTGATGGAACTCTAACCCTACAGTACTATGGGCGCACAATTTAAAAAAAGAAACGGAATCAATCGGAAAATATCTATTCACTTTTGGCGTTTCGAAACAGTGTGTGTGTATCGGCACCATGATGGAAGAATCATCTTCCACGGGCACCATCGCCACAATTGTAGCGTCAACAGGGGCTGGTTGTGTATCGACGGTAGTCGGGCACCCGTTAGACACACTTAAAGTCCATCTGCAGACACAGACCAAGAATAGCGGGGCGACTCTTACCACCGCGAGGCATCTGCTGCAACAAAAGGCTCTGTTTCGAGGGATTGCCCCTCCTTTGGTAAACGCCATTATCATGAATACCGTCATGTTCTCCGTCTTTCGAGGTGTTAAAGATAATGTAGGCGGTGAATCGGAATCTTTTGCAGGATCAATGACGGCTGGACTCATTTCAGGGTTAGCGACCGCCTGCATTAGCACTCCCACGGACTACATCAAAATTCAGGCGCAGCTGCGAGGGACTGCCACGTTGCATCTGGTCCGAACGACGCTCCGACAAAGACCGACTATCCTCTTTCGAGGTCATGGCGTCAATCTTTGTCGCGAAGGTCTCTTTACAATGGTATATCTTGGTTTGTACGATACGGTCCGCCCGCAAGGATTCGTACAAGTGGCCGCTACAAGTTCCATTACAGGCGCGTTGGCTTGGATTGCGAGCTATCCTTTTGACACCGTAAAGAGTATCTTGCAGGGTTCTTTGCAAGTACAGCATCGAGTTTCGGTGGCAGATACTGTGTTAACACTCTTTCGAAGCGGAGGAGTATCGGCCTTTTATCGCGGCTGTCTTTCGTCGACTGGGCGGGCCATGCTTGTAACGTCTCTCCGAATGATCACGTACGAGGCGATTGCCGATTCACTCTGATAATCAACGTTATGGCATCGTTCTATCGTGGAGCTGTGGGGCGTGGGAATTAAAGTCCGCCCCGTTCTTATTCTACAGGGGACGAGAAAGTGCTAAAAAGACAATAACGTTGAATAATTATAGTAGCCCCGTAAGTTTAGGCCTCGCATCGTCACTGTGGGAAGGGCATGAGGCGCATTACGTATGCAAGCTTCACTCATTTGGGAAATGTGTTTGGTTGTTCGCTGGAAACGTGCGTGTCCGTATGGTACAGAAAGAACGTCCGTGTAAATAAACGCACGATGAGGATCATAGCAGCGGCGAGTTATGAATACAGTCGGATGGTCTAGATTGACGCACGATACGATGCAAACCTGTAAGTTTACTACTTACTAGTAGACGATATCCTGCAAGCTCAGTCAACGATGAGATCGTACAAATGTCAGAGTAAACTGTATGGATACTGTTATCTAAAGTAGGCTTATACTATTCGTCGGTTACCATCACCAACCATTGCAATGGAAAGAGGTACGCTTGGTCTTCACCGATTGTCAAACGAATCATTTGCAGATTGTAAACACCTGCCTGTGGAATCAGGGCCTTCAAGGGAACTGTAACTTGTCCACCAGCGTCCAAGACCCACTGAAAAGATTCAGGGCCGATGTAATCAAAGCTTTCCGGAGTCTCTACCGTAAACTCAAAATCAACCGCATCTTGAGTCAGTCGATTGCTCAAGGTCACTTGCAAGGGAACAATCGCTGGACCATTGTTGAAATCGTTGGATACCGCAGAGGGATGTTCGGCCGTTACCGTAATGGGACACGCCTTGGTCTGAGAGGCAGGGCGGACAGTCAAACCACGAATGTGATGCTCACCGTAAATCACATTCGTATCCGTCGCATCTTTTCCTATGGTGCGCCAGGCACAACTAATATTAATCGTTTCGTCATTCGGAGGACACAGTCTCGCAATCGAAGTAGGGTAAATGACTTCCTCCTCGCTGCCGTCTCTTGAATTGCTTGCACTGTTAAAAGCACTCGTGTTGGCTCGACGAATTTGAGCAATTGATCTCGGGTGGTGGTCATCCTGGATGTCTACCGATGCACGAGCCAGGGCCATTTGGTGAAGCTTCAATGTGTCTTCAAACTGTTCGTGCGCACGTTCAAGCGAAAGAAAGCCGAGAGCAACAGAAGACGCTGCTGCTTTCGACATGGACTGGCCCTCGTCGCTTCCCGACAACAAGCACTCGGTAAAGCGACAAGAGTCACTTTCTTCCTCTTCTTCCAGTGCCACAATGCGGTAGTGCAGAGTCAGCCGCTCTCGCCAGTCGAGCTGCACATCCTTTGACTTGCTCGTCAACTGGCCAGGCAAAGGTTCCAGTCGATACCGACGGCTCGCCAGGCTAAGTGTCTCGAAAATCACTTCCAGCTTGTCGGGACGGTCTGTTCGGTAGTTCGATAGCTGAAGGGAAAGAATGTGCTCGAGACTGTCCGCGTACGATGGTAAGAGTGACGCCGAGAGCGTGAGTGACGGGTAGACGGGAACCTCAAACATCTTTCGAAGCCATCGGTGTCTGGGAGATGGAGAGTCCACCAGCTCGTATCGGAACAGCATGTAAAACTCCTGCTTTCCAGCTCCCGACGTGCGCATACGAACAGGTACCTCGAGCGTTTCTCCCGGCTCAATCTGCCCATGCGTCATTAGACTGGCGCTTTCCATTGGCAGCTGCATTAAAGTACCAGTAGGTCCAACGCAAAATGAGGTCGCTCGTTTCTCGCTAGTCTCTTCGGCGTCATTTCTGACGATGCTAACCCATGGAACGTTCGTCTTCAACGTGACAGCCGTGGCGGCAGCAGTTCCAACGTTTGAGAGGCGCAGTGTCCACGAACTAATCTGTCCTTGCAAGGCGGGCCCGTCGGCCTGCTTCGAGTCCGTAGCAGACAGCACGAGATCCGCTGTGAGACAAGGCATACCCCGTTCCACCTTGGCTTTGAGCAATAGCGACTCGGCACGCACGCGACTCGCCCGATTCGAGCGAGTATTCTGGAGAAGTGGACCTTTCACATCGAATGGATGGTAGACCCATACATCGTCAAACAAGCGGCATCGAACTCCGAGAATCTCGAGATTGCCTTGTACCATTGGGCAAATACTCGCCGAGATGTTTCGTCTGCTTTCCGGATCTAGCGTAATATCTTTCTTCGTGACAACAAAGAAGGGCGATCTCTCATCTGCAGTCCTCCAGGTCTCTTTCGTTGGATCGTCCTTACCAGCCGAGATGCGACAAAAGTCCGCCGCTTCAAAATCCGCGTTTGAATTATGAAACGTCCATTTTTGTGTCTCGTTCGATGATTCCAGAGGGGTAATGGTTACTGCATCTTCGTTTGTACACAGTCGTTCGCCACTTTCGTCGGTCATTTTGGCAACTAGCTGCAACGCGGCAAGATCGATCGGAATACCAAGCGGGTTGCTAATAAAGAACTCCACCGACAGAGGTTCCATCTGGGCTCGGACTGGCGGATTTTCTTTGAACGTGGGAGAACGCTTGGCCCGTTCTATCTTGTTGCGGTTGCTCTTTTCCTTGTCAATCTGAGCAATCACGGACCGAATCTCAGGGTCTTCGATTCGAGCCAGCACCTTTGTCACGACATCATCGTCCAGTTTTTGATGCTTCGACGAATCGACAGCCCTCAGCTCTGCGATGGTAGTGAGCATGAGTTCTTCCCAAACTAGATCAGAACCCATTCCAGCGTCACCAAAGGACGAGACATTGTCACGTCGAACACATGAAGTTTCTTCGGCAACCACGTTAACCGTTGAGTCCTCGATGCATGGGAGATTCATATTTGGGAGTTCCAAAACACGGGAAGCACTCCGCGTGTACCGAACAACTTGGACGATACGATCGAAGCGCGCCTTTCGGACGGCATCACGCTCCGCGCCTGACAAGTTAGCCGGTGCCGCCATGCGATCTGCTCCCACCAGTGCTTTTTTCGTGTGCTCGTTGCAAATCTCCAGCAAGTGATTGATAAACTTTTGCTGTGACTTGACCGAAACACGTCCGCCGTCGGTAGATCCAACCAGCTTTGCATACAGCTGCAAGGATACTGCCATTTGATCCATGGAATAGAGCTGCGCCGCCAAGGCCGAACGCAAATGACTGTGCAACTCGTCCCACTTGCCGTCACGGTAGATATAGAGAGCCGACGTGAAACACCGAAAGGCGTGGTGCTCTTGTTCGGCTGATCGAAACATGTGTCCGCTCATGAGCATATGAAAGGCGTACTTGCGATACATTTCCGCATGAAAGTAGTGAGCCGAGCTCTGTTCCAACAAGACGGCTGCACCCAAGGCTGTCTCACTCGACGACGCAGACGCTAGTAAATCGGCCACTTCCAAGTGCCGATCGTTACAAATGTTGCGTGTCGACGTTAAGATCAAGCACAGTCGCGTTGCCAAACGCGTCGACAGTGGTGCCACTGTGGGCCGTCCCGGCTTTTCACCCCACGACGCCGGGCGTTCGTCTTCGGCAGCCCGACTGTAACTCAACAAGGCATTCTCAATGTGGGCAAAGATATCACGAGCGCGACCGTAAGGATCCGTCAAGTACAGGCACAGAGCCATCATTTCCTGTGTACTGCCGTAATGCGCGTTGGCCTTGTCTTGCTTGTAATCGTCCTTGATTAAGCGGTACATGCCCAGCGCCGCGTCGTAGTCCTTCATCAAAAAGAGGGTATCCGCCAAGAGTCGCGTTTGACTCTCGATAGTGTCGTGCCGATACATAATTTCCGACGTGACTGCCGTTGCGCCACCGCCGCTGGCACTATTGCTGTTGCTGTTAATGTTATTGCTGGCATCGTCTTCCTTTTTGCCCGTGCGCCAGAGACTTTTAAAGACATTCTTGACGCCCTTTTTTCGATCACTGACAATCACATTCAAATTCGTCACGCGTCGCTCCAGAGCGGGCAAAACGCTCGCCGACACTAGCGACGCCAAGTACTTGCGCAGCACGACGCGGTCGCTCACGGACAAGCAGTTGCCCCGCGTGCCCCCGCCACCCCACAAATCCGTTGTTTCTTCCGCGGCCAATTGCGCCGCCGTTTCGGGGGAAATGCTATTGAGGCGCACCACGGCGGCCCCTGGTCCAAACGTTCGTACCAGCGTTTGCTGCAAGGCAGCCTCGTCCCACTCCAAGGCGGCACTGCCCTGTTCCACCGTGTCGTGAAGGACCAATGCCTCGTAGCGCACGGACCGTGGATCCAACAAGCCATTGTGGTAGGCCGCTGGCAAGTAATGGGTCGATTGGAGTGCCTTTAGGGTTTCCAGCGAACTCGTGACTTCTTGCGTGGTGCACACCGTCAGAACGATTGCGGGCGCCAAGGTCAAGTCGTGTTGGGCGTGGGCCGTGGAAGCGTCGAGGGCTTGCCGGTAGCGCCACAACCAGGGGATTTCCAAGGGCGACGTGAGCAGGAAAGCGTCCTTGGTAACTTGTTCCAACTGGTCGCGGCGGTCCTTTTGGTAATTCATGGGATCGGTTCTGGTACCCTTTTTGTTGTTGTTGTAGTTGTTGTAGTTCTTGCTGTTGTTGCTGCTGTCGTTATTGTCTTGCAACAAATTGTCAATTTGGTCTTGCAACAGCTGCAATTCGTACGCCAGATTTCCGTCCGTGTCCAACAAGACGGCGTGGTCCTTTAGCGCTTGTACAGCGTCCTCGTTGGTCATTGGAACGGCTGCCTCGTTTGGTTGCAGGAACTGCAACTGCACGTCCGACCATTCCAAATGCAAGGACTTTGTGACGGATCGAAAAGGTGGCAGTGAGGATTGCTGCTGCTGCTGTTGCTGCTGCTGCGTACTGGCCACGGATTGAAAGAGGCCTTGGAGCAAGTCCTTGAGCAACAGCTGGTTCTTCCAGGCCGCCAGGTTGGCACGTTCCGTGGCGACAATGAGTACGGGAATGTGCGTTTGCCGTACGGCCAATATTTGCAATTTCGCTGGTGCAAAGGCCGTCAAGGGGAGCGCCTCGGGTTGGGAGGGTGGGGCGCGCAGGACGTTCGGGGGCGGAGTAGTCTCTGGTGTGTGTTGTTGTATGTGTTGTTGTTGTTGTTGTTGCTGTATGTATTGTTGTGGTTTCATCATGACGGGTGGAGGAGGCAAGGGTGTCATGTGCGAAGCTGTAACGGGTAGTGTTGGTGGTAGTGGTGGGGGTAGTGTTGGTGGTAGTGTTGGTGGTGGTGGTGGCGGCGGAAGAGTACTGCTACTGATGTTGCTACTGATGTTGCTACTGCTGTTGGTACTGCTGTTGGTACTGCTTCGCACCGGGGGCGGCGGTGGCGGCAGCGCAGAGGCATTGTTTCCCGAGGGCGGTGCACTGGCCAAGGTTGGAATGGCCGTGTGAGAGGCGTGCGGCGGTGGCGCTCCTGACATTGGTGCCTTGCTCGCGGCAGTAGATCTTGCTGTTGTTGCTGTTGCTGTTGCTGTTGCTGATGCTGTTGCTGTTGTTGTGCTAGCTGTCATCATGGACGGTGGCGGAGGCAGCAATGACGAGCGATCGTCCTTGATCGTATCATGAGAACTCATTTTCTACTCTCTCTCGTTCGTTCGTTCGTTCCTTCGCTTGCTCTTTGGATAGTTACTGTAGATACTGTAGATAGTTCGCTTGCTTCTTTGCTTTGCGCCATTGTGGCTCTTCGCTGCACCAGATTATTTCAGATGATTCCGCGAGAAACGGAACTGTAGCTCAAAGAGTCCGCCAGACTATTGTACTATTAACAAATAATGGCGCGAACCACGTCATCGCACCTCCGTTGGAGGGATTTCTTCTTTGGAATGATTGATCTGCCTTCTTGCCTGGTCTGCTGGTTCCTTCCATACTGTGCATCATGGACTGCAGTACATTCACTCATCACATTCATCACAACCATCACATTCATCACAGTACCGTACCCTCCCATTAGACTAGTAGTAGATACTGTAGACAGTACTGTAGTACGTACTGGAGTACCAACCCTAGACCAATGGTGGCAGCGTCCAGCTCCAGCAGCAGCTATAGCAGCAGCAGCTATAGCAGCAGCAGCATTACTGCTGGTCCACCACTGCTGATATCGGCCGCTGCGCTCTTGATCGACGCCCTCTTGAAGCGGCAATATGCTCCCACCAGTCTTCGCTTGCAACTCGTCGCGACGCTCTGGTTGACGGCATCGTTGCAAGGCAATAACGATACCGTCGTCATGCCTGCAGCGTTGCAAGCAGTCTTTGGACTCGTCACGGCATCCATTGCCATTGCTGCATCATCAATACCATCAATACCAATACCATCATCATCCATATCATCACGAAGCTGCTCTTCTAGATGGATCGCATCGTGGCTCGACTGGGCCGTGGCGAGTGCCTCGGTGGCCGTTTGGATGGCCGCTGGAGTCGAGGCCGTCCTGCTGTCTCTGTACAGCAACCACCAACAGCAGCAGCTGCAACAGCAGCAGCGTACCACCACGACAAACGTGAGCATTGTCACGGGATGCGTCGCGTGGATCCTCTTGCTCGCCAACCGCCAGCGCCGTTGGTGGCGGTCGCAGCAGCGAATGCAACAACGGCACGCGTATGCGCAGGCTTGCAGCAACAGCAACAGCAGTAACAGCCTATCGTACGCGACTGCGGTTGCTGCCAGTGCCAGTGCCGCAGCGTGCCTCGCCGTGCCGGACGAGCGCGTGTGGTACACTTGGGACGAAGCGCAAGTGCGGCAGTGGTTGTTGGCGCGCGACTCCAGCAGCAGCGACCGCGCCGAACCGAACCACCGCTATTACAGCAGTGCCGCAGTCTTTGCTACTGGAAACGCTAACGCTAACGCTTCCATGGACGTGAACGCCGTCTGGTGGACCTGTTTGGCAGCCCAAGGCTTGTGCGGCGCGCATTTGGATCAGCTGGCCCATGTTTCCGTGGCGGATCTCAAACAACACGTGAGCATGCCGTACGGACCCGCCGCGGCACTCTTGACGTCGCTGCGGACTTTGACGCAGCGACATCCTCGACCCGCCACGGAATTCAACGGAACAGCAGCAGGGACAGCAAATTCGAGCTGGTTGGAGCAGCACGATATGGAATACAATACACGGTATGCGCGGCAACGGGAACGCGAACGGTTCCATTACGCCGCCGCTGCCGTCGATGCGTCCTCCCCGACTGATGCTCCAGTGACAGAGCAGGCTCTTCCCAGTAACAACGTCGCGGCGCAACAAGAACGGGCGCAAAGTCTCATGCGTGACCGCTACGGATTGGAATTGCCCGAACTGCGACAACCAGGAACTACCGCTTCCAACGAGCAACCGACCACGTCGTCGTCGTCGTCGTGGTCCGTGAACGCTACAGAGTCACCACCACTGCCACCCGTCGTGGCGACTGCTCCTCCCAACCAAGACTTGCAGCACCTAACGGGCCTGCCACCCGAGTTCTTGGCCAACATGCCGCCCCATTTGAAGGACATTATCCGGCAAAAGCCCGATCTCGCGCAACAAGTAATGGAATCTTCCCAACGCAAGGCTGCCGCAAGCGCGGCAGCCTCGTCGAGTAGTAGCGATGCACAGCCGTTGCTACAAGCAGTGTCGGAACCGATAACAGAGAGTAATAGGAGCCGTCTCTTTGGTGGACCGATGGAACGACCGAGGCTGGGTGTCGTTCACGAAGACCCTAACGATGCCTTGTCGAGCAGTGGCAGCAACTACAACTACAATAACTACAACCAATTGAGTAGTGACGACGACGAATGGCAAGACAACGAGGGAGAGCGGACCAAACTGTTGCGGAATCGAAAGCCGTCAGCCTCGCTGCCGCAATACAAGTCTATAGAATAGAAGGAACAAGTGAGATATCACAGAATGTACAATACGATCTTTTTATCTATATCTTTAGGCTCTAATTCCATTGTTCGCTGGGAATGAGAAAGCAGCACTTGCGGACGGCAGCTAGGGTCGTTTGGTCGTTTGGTCCGACAACAGCCAAGATCGATAACGCCTCTTGAATACCAGGATGCATGGTTGCCGGAGCAGACGACGCAATCGTGTTTGCCGTGGCCTGAACATTGTAAGTATCGTGACCACCAAGAAAGAGAGCGCAGATACAGCCAAGAAAGAGGCAGTGAAGGTCGGGGAAAATGGCATTGTAGCGAGTAATGTCGTGCAGCATGTCCAATTCCCTTCCCATTTCGCTGGGCAAACGATGCTGCAGGACGGCAAGGGCTCGCTGGCAGAGCTGCAAGAGTCGATCCGAGCTCCTGTTTGAAGCATGATGACGATGCATCTCCAGGATTGCCAGGATGGATAGTTGATTCGTCAGCGAACGCTCCTGATATGCGTTTGGCTCTTCTTGTTCAAAGATGCTGCGGTCGGTCCCCACATTCAAGAGTTCCGACGACGATGACTCGGCTCCTTCACTCTGGCTTAGTTCAGCCAGTAGCGACTGCACTTTATCTTCAATACCTGCGCAGGAATCTAGCACGCCACTGAGCAATCTTTCTGTGAATTCGTTGGATGCGAGAGCCGTACAGCTGGACTTGTAGGCTTGCATGAGTATTCGTTCCGGGACAGAATTGTCCGAAACCCCGTCCAACCGAGTAGAGAATGCACGGGAGGTCGTATGGCGAGCGTCAGCATCAGCGTCCTGCAACATGCCAAAACCGGTCAAAGTCATGGGAACCTGATGGTTTGGTCTGTCCACGTCGGGGGTCTTGCTGGTGGACGAGAGAATCTTGCTCGTGTCAAGAGCCACTGCGGCAGAATGCCGAAGGCGCCAAGCCGACGACGGCTCGCTGAGAAGTTCAACCAGTTTTGTAAACGTGCCAATCTTGTCGATTTCTTGAGCAGCGTCTGCCGTTTCCAGGTCGAAAGCCATGAGCTCACACGCATTTCCAATTACTGGAGGTGCCAATCCAATTGGTACGTCGCCCTGTAAACTACTGTCTCGTGTCGCAATGGCGAGGCCAAGATGCCAGGCAACTTGGTACATTCGATTCTCTACGTGTCGACCGGCAAGTCGCTCAAAAGCAACAATGGACTCGAGTAAGCATCGTGATAGTCTTCGGAGCGTTGGTGGATGAGTTCCGACTATATCCTCTGAAACACATTCGCGCTTTATCTCTCTTTCCAATGATTTCGCCAACATTGATATAAGAGAGACGAGACGGTCTCTAGGAGCGCCGCTTCCATCAACTTCAGACTCGACCAACCTGTCAACTCCAGCATAGATTGATTTTTTAAATGCCTTGGTCGCAGCCAACCTCACATCGATTAGATCGCAGCCTAGTAGCGCAGAGAGATTGACCAGCAGTTCTTCAAAGCTACCCGCCTTAGCAGAAGGACTCCAGATTCTGGAGCATACGGATCGAGATGCAAGCTTGGCGGCTATGCTGGCAAGTTCAGCGGCGCCAATTGCAGATGCCGCCCTGTTGTCGCGCTCGAGCCATTCTACAATCTGCAAAGAAGCTTGTTCTCGTTGGAGACTTGGTTCCTCGCTGGTCTCCAGCTCCGCGAGAATATCAAGAGCAACCATCATGCAAGAAGGAGGGACGCGCGCTCTCCCAAGGTCGACGGATACCATTCTTAGAAGATCGGCTTCCAGCTTGAGTTCTCGAAGTACCTCTCTGGCATCAGTGGTCGAGACAACGAATTCTTGAATCACAACAAGAGCACCATGCAGCCTATTCCAGTGCTGACCTTTTTGCTGCAACTCCATGGTATCGTTGATACATGTTTTGCAGTACCTTAAAAGAGCAACAATAGAAGAAGGCGATTGCTTTCCAGCAGACGAGAGATTGGCTAGTGCCCGGGCTGCTCCTTTTCGAATGAAGAGATGCGGATGGCCGAGACAATCAAGTATGATTGGGATGAAAGGCTCCGTTTGTGAAACTGCATCCTGTCCGGAGGATGTAACAGGCTGGAAGCGGGACAAGAGCAGGAAAATTGGAAAGATCGGTGGTAGCGACATAGCTTGTTGACCTCCAAACTCTCCGCTGGCGCTTGCCTTCATTACCGCCAAGAGAAAGCTTGGAAGCATCGGGTATGTTCGAAAGAATTCAGTGACAGTAATGGCATTACTGCTTGTCACATCAGTGTTAGTTGCATTCTTGTCAGCGTCGATTCGGCGGAGCATGGCAGCAGCAAAGACCATTGTCGCAGAGTTCCTGATAGCCCATGAGCTGTCAGTGTATCCAATAATTGCGGCTGCGATCGCATCGCCGATCACTGGGAAGACCTCTTGCGAAAGCGGTGCATCAAGGACTATCAAACGAAGTATGTTCAAGGCATGAATTCGACTTCGTGTCTCGTATTGGTCCGCTGGAACCAGTCGCAGGTCCGCCCCCGACAAAAAGGAAAACATTGGAAACACGCAAGATTCCTTCATTAGGCCGACTCGTTCGATGAAAGATTCCAAGGACTGCTGGGATGGTAACGAAAGTCTCAGGATATCCGTCAAGATGCGACGACATAGTGGTCGAGGAGCAACTCGAGACGATACTTCAGATCTCATAATGGAGAGAAACCCGAGCGCATGCCCGGTACTTCGACGAAGTGTCGAATTGCGAACCTTGTCTGTCTCTAGAATTTCCCCGTGAAGGCGTGAAACCCATTTGCTAGGGAGCTGCTCTACGTCCTGACTGGCTTTCTCCGCGGAGAGACACATCTTAGCAATCGCCTGAAGAGCTCGGTTCGCAGCAAAGGCAGTTCCAGTGTGCTTCAGAGATGTAAGGGTGCTGATAAGCAGCATCCCAGTGTCGTTTACAAGCTCTACCGGCGGATCGAAGCCACGCTTGGTCAGCACTACCGCCAAGGCGTTGCAAGTCTCCTTTGTCAAAAGCCACGACCCGATGATTATTCTCTGCGAAGCTATACGTCTTGCGCGTTCTTCTTCGGTTGTCCGTCTCAAGGCAGAGAAAGTACCATTGGCACCTATCGCACCAGGGCTGACGTTGGCAAGTTTCACCTCGGGAACAGTTCTAGAAGTGGAGCCGAATCCTATGTCTTCATCCATTCCATCCATAACCTCACCCTCTCTTAGATCGGCAACTACTGCGAGCGAGACTTGAATAGCACGACAGAAAACCTTGGTCGTACGCTGAAACAAAAGCCCTGTTTCGCTGGTTGCTGGTAGAGAGGTACTCTGCTCGACAATCAAACGCAAAGAAAGAATGATGCCGTGAGCGAGGGGAAGCTGCCCACCAGCAATGTCGTCAGAATGATCAGCTAAAACGGCAATGAGGTTCTCTTTCATCAACGATATCCGTTGCTCCAATAGATTGACCAGCTTCGCTAGCGCCACTATCCTTTCTGGCACGCTCGACAACGACAAGTAAAGCAGAGCGAGAATCCTAGCACCAGTATCAGCTTCACGCTGTCGGGGTGACGAAGCCAGGAATATGCCTCTCGACTCCATTTTCGACCGGGCATCAACGTCATCGTATTCGGTCGGCAACGAGATGCCGTAAGTCATTGCGAGAGGAAATAGACTCGAGAGAAGTCGAAAGGAGCCCACTCTGCTGCTATCCCACGTCGAATGGAGCATAGAGTAGAGTGAGGCGAATATCTCACGCTGAAAGACAGCCTTTCGGATCTCTACCAACGTTTCCTCTTCCAAAGGGTTCCTGCGTCTCTCGAATATGGCACCTGTCTTGGCAAGTAACTTGCTGTCAAGCGCCAAAGGATGCTCACGGGCTACAAATGTTGCAATGCACTCAAATAGTGAAAGAGTGAACGATTCCTTGTCCATCACTGTTCCAGGGTATGCAGACTTTTGCACAACTATGTCGTTGAGAAGGAAATCGACCACAAAGGAATACAAGATAGGAAGAGGCGGATCTGGTCGCCCTTCTTCCTCAGTGCTTATTGCAGTCAGCGATTCAGCTTGAGACAGCCGGTCAAGAAAAGATGAAAGACCTTGAAGAAGCAGCGACATGTATTCTTTCCCTTCTGTCTTTCCGGCGAATGGTAGCGCAAACTTCCAGAGCCGCAACTGGATCTCAATGCTTCGGAAAGAGTTGGACTGAAAATTATCATTCGCGTCGGCAACGAATTCCATTGCCTGAAATGCCGCTACCCGAATCTTTGCCGACGAATGCGTCAAGGCGACATGTAGCCGATCAACTGACAAAGCACTGGCAACGGACTCCCTTAGGTCCTTGGTGGTGGAGCTCAGCGTAGAGTCAAGCAGCCCGTGCGCGGCTGCCAGCCTGCAAACCTCACACTCCGCCCACATTACCCTATCCAAGAAAGTCTCTCTTGACAAGGATGGTAGCTCCACTCGTTGCTTCTCGTCATATGATAGTCGCCGAATCTCTCTAAGAAGAGCGTCGAAGACCTGAGCGCACTCATTCTTGGCCGCATACCCTCCAACCACTTGCTCTATTCGCGGAAGACAAAAGGCCGCCACCTGCTTCCGTCGGCTCGGTTCGACTGAAAGTAAGGACTCGACCAAGCTTGGCACCCACGAGTCTCTCCACTCGGGTAAGAGGATTTCACACGACGGGGTCGACGTTTCGCCGGCAGCTGCCTGCTCCTTTGCCATTCTGAGTCTCTGCTTACGGCTGGGAGTCTTCTCGGGAACGATCTCAATCCCTCTTTCTAGTTTCATCTCTTGGAGGAGGAGCTGCAAGAGCTTCGCCCAAAGGTCGGCAATAGCAACTGTATTGTGCCCACTATCCCCGATACCAGCCAGCAAGTCTTTCAGCAACCGTTTCGACCCGTCGGCCTCGATTAAACACTTGGCACCGGTTATCGGAAGCAGACTGTCCAACGCAAGATAACGCCCCTTTCGGTTAGGGGGTTGGGCCAAGATACGTGTGACAAGTTTGGAGAACCTTGACGACGACGAAGCGTCATCCTCTTCTTCCGTATCAAATTTTTGCATCAAGCGCACCAGATTCTCGAATAGACCAGGAATCGAACTACCCAGCTTTCGAGTCGGAGGATTTTCCCAAGCTTGCAGTACGACCTCAAGCGTCTCTTCAGCGAAACGGTGAATTCTCGCACGAACTTGCGACGCATCCTCTAATACCACTGGGCTATCGTAAAGGAGGGTGCAGCGACCAACAAGGGAACGAAGGCCCTTAATCACGGCCACACGGACTTCAGGATCAACTGCTTTTGAGGATTGCTCATAAAAGGCTCGAGTCAACGCATCCAATGGAGACGACGATGCCTCGCCTACAACATCGTCCTGCGCAATCATCAAGACTCCATCCGAAATTGTGGCCGCCAGGCCTTGAGCAAGCGCTGTCGCTTGCAAGTCTTCCAAACAATCCACAGCTCGCTGTAGAGTTTCTTGAACATTCAAAGCCGTCTTGGTGGCATTATTGCTCACGGACGCATCCCACTGCATCGTACGTCCATAAGCGATACCTACCGTGGCCATACTATCCGCTGGCAACAGCTGACATTCAGACAAGAGCAACCAGCAAAATTCCGCCAGTGACGCCACCAATCGAGCTTCAGTACCGTCTAAAGAGGATCCAGCATCAACATTAGGTTGCGGCTGAAGTATTATCTTGATGAGAGTCGTCACGGCTACTGCTTGTTGGACCGCTTGCCTTACCTGTCCGTCCCATGCGTCAACGTTCGTACCAGCGCTGGCAGAGTTGGTGGCAGGCGGTGCTTTCAGAAGGGGACTCAAGGACTGCGCTACCCGAACGAGCATGGAAAGTGCAGCAGTTCTCGTATCAGTGCTCTGTAGCAATCGTTCCTGCGTGGGAAGATAGGTCAAGGCTTCTTGGAGAGAAAGCAAGGGGTCTTTCCAGCAGCCCGGCGTCTCAACCAGTATGGATTCAATCACCGAATCGCGAACATTTTGCAATGCCAGTTGGTGATCCTCATTACTACTGGAAAGAGAACATTCGTCAAAGGCATTCAAACTGGACTGCAAGGTTCGACGAAAGGGTTGCGGGGTCTGATAACTCAGCGAGGC